>OLOX01002342.1_pt1 | contig 15873 bp, 13 predicted proteins | sample 1672091 | NCBI WGS metagenome assembly OLOX01 (sample SAMEA3136644, study PRJEB25190) | human gut metagenome | reverse complement strand
GTCCCGAGGTGTCCAGCATCAGGACGGCGGTGTCTTTCATGATGGAGAACTGGATCTGGAAGAGCGCTATCTGCAGAAAATGGATTATGCCCTTGCCAGCATTCATCCCTTTGCCTTTACTGCGGGAAGCCGCAAGGAGAATACACTGGCATCTGTCAGAGCTTTTCAGAATCCTTATGTGAAAATACTTGGGCATCCCGATGACGGCAGATTTCCGTTGGATTATGACGAACTGGTGCGAGAGGCCAGACAGGCACAGGCGGTGTTGGAAGTGAACAATTCATCCCTGAATCCCCAGTCTGCCAGACAAGGAGGCAGAGAAAATATTACAGAGCTGTTAAAGACTTGCATGAAGTATGATCAGCCTGTTATAATGGGAACGGACAGCCATATGTGCTTTGCCATCGGAGCATTTGATGATGCAGAGCAGCTGATGCGGGAACTGGAATTTCCGAAGGAACTGGTGTTGAACTATGATCCGGAGAACATCCGTAAGCTGATCAACATAACATTATAGCTGATTCCGCCACGGCAAGCTGGAACAGCGACGACACGCAGATGTACCCCAATGCGCGCCCCGCGCCGAGCACGGCGGCGTGCACGGCGTCGTAGTCGTCCATGGCCGGGTGCAGGGCGAGAAAGCCCACACGCTCACCGGGCAGGGACAGCGTCTTGCTGTAGGAATAGCAGTAGATCGCGTTGGGATAGAGAGCGGGCAGGAACGGCACCTCCACCCCGCCGTAGACCAGCTCGCGGTACGGCTCGTCGGCGATGATGTAGATCGGGTGACCGTAGCGCGCCTGCTTTTCGCGCAGCATGGCGCTCAGCGCCGCAAGCTCCGGGCGCGAGATGACGACGCCGGATGGGTTATTCGGGGAGTTGAGGATGAGCAGCGCGGTCTTTTCCGTCACAGCGGCGGAGAGCGCCTCAAGATCGAGCGCGAAGGTATCCGCCTTGCACGGCACGACGCGCACACTGCCGCCCGCCGCCTCGGCATAGACGGCGTACTCCGGGAAATACGGTGCGAGCACGATGGCCTCATCCCCCGGGCAGAGGAGCGCGCGCGTCAGGATCGCCAGCGCACTCGACGCGCCGTCGGTCATGTAGATATCCTGCGCGCGGTACGCCTCGCCGAACGTCTGCGTGAGGTAGGCCGCGACCTTTTCACGCACCGATGCCATGCCCGGTGCGGGCGCATAGGCATGCAGCTGCGTGGGCGGCACGGTATGCAGCAGATGCTCGATGGCCGCGTGCACACAGTCCGGCGGGTCGATGCTCGGGCTGCCGATGGAAAAGTTATAGACGTTTTCCGCGCCGATCTCGGCCGCGCGGCGCTCGCCGTAGGCCGCGATCTCACGAATGGAATTGCCGTTTGCGCCCCAGTCGATGAGCTGTTTTGAGATCATGCGTTTGCCTCCTCCAGATACTGTTTCAGGTACAAGATTGCCTGCCGGTAGCCCTCGAAGCCGAGACCCATGTACGTTTTCACGCACGCCATGCCGGCGTAGGAGATCTGGCGGAAGGGCTCCCGCGTGCTGACGTCCGACAGGTGCACCTCCACCGCCGGAAGCGCCACGGCCTTGAGCGCGTCGAGAATGGCGACGCTCGTGTGCGTGTAGGCCGCGGGGTTGATGACGATGCCGTCCGCCGTGCCATAGGCCGCCTGGATCGCATCGACGATCGCGCCCTCGTGGTTGGACTGGAACAGCTCGACCTCCACGCCCGCTTCGCGCGCCGCTGCACGGATGAAATCCTGCAGCGCGGCAAAGTCCCGGCTGCCATAGATGGTCGGCTCACGCAGACCGAGCAGGTTCAGGTTCGGTCCGTTGATGACGAGAAATTTCATGTCAGCACCTCCAGGATCTGCTGCACCGTCTGCTCCGGTGCGCCGTTGTTGTCGATGACCGCGTCGGCAAAGCGGGCGTACAGCGGCTCACGCTGCGCATAGAGCTCGGCGAGGTCGCTGCGCTGGGAGATGGGGCGCCCGTCCTTCGGCAGCAGCGCAAGGTCGCGCTGCAGCCAGAAGATCGTGCCGTTCTGGTGCAGGAGCGGGTAGTTTTCCGCACGGCAGACGCTGCCGCCGCCCGTTGCGAGGATCGCGCCCGAACGCTTGCCGAGTTCTGCGAGCGCGGCCGTCTCCAGCGTGCGGAAGGCATCCTCACCGCCGGCGGCGAAGATGTCCGGGATGGGACGCCCCGCCGTCTCGACGACCTGCGCATCACTGTCGAGCAGCGGCCGGTGCAGCCGCTCGGCGAGCAGCGCCGCGATCGTGCTCTTGCCGCTGCCGGGCATGCCGATGAGGACGATGTTCTCCATCTCCTGCCGCATGCGGCGGTAGATGCGCAGGATCTCGCCGTCATCAATAGTCGTGCCGGTGAACACCTCGCAGCTGCGCTTTGCCTGCGCCACGAGCATATACAGTCCGCCCGCACACGGAATGCCGAGTGCCTCCGCCTGCAGCAGCAGCGCCGTGCGCGCGGGGTTATACACCACGTCGAGCACGAGCGCGCACTGCGGGAACTGCCGCAGGTCGACGGCGGCCTTGCCGGTGTTCGGATACATACCGACGGGTGTGGTGTTGACGATCACCTGCGCATCGGCGTGGCGCCCGAGATTCGTGTAGTTGTCCTCGCCGCTGCGGGAGATGACCGTCACGCGTGCGCCAAGCTGCGCGAGCACGGCCTGAACGGTCGCGGACGCGCCGCCGTTTCCGAGCACGAGCGCCTTCTTCCCGGCAATGTCCACGCCGCTGTGACGCACGAGGTATTCAAAGCCGAAGGCGTCGGCATTGTCGCCGTAGAGCGTGCCATCCGGCCGGCGGACGAGCACGTTCACGCTGCCCAGCTTTTGCGCAATCGGCGAGAGCTCAGCACAATACGGGATGACCGCCTTCTTATACGGGATGGTCACGTTGAGCGCGTCAAAATCGCCGCCGGTCAAAAACGCCGCAAGCGCGTCCGGCGCGACCTCATAGAGCTTATAGGCATAGTCCGCAAGCTCCGCGTGGATGGCCGGAGAATAGCTGTGGCCGAGCTTTTCGCCCAGAAGTCCGCACCGCATCATACCACCTCCTGATAGCTGCCGAGATAGGAAAACGTCTCGCACAGACCCGGCAGCTCACCCATGAGCTGGCGAAACTGCGGCGAATAGACCGAGGTCTCGAGGTCGAAATAGAACATGAACTCAAAGTCGCGCTCCGGCAGCGGGCGGCTCTCAAGCTTGTTGAGGTTGATGCCGAGCGCATAAAACCGCGAGAGCACCTTGTAGAGCGAACCCGGCTTGTGCGGCAGCACCATCATCAGACTCGTGCGGTCGGCGCCGGGATAGATCTCGAGGTCCTTGGCGATGCAGACAAAGCGCGTGTAGTTGTTGCCCTGATCCTGCACGGAGGCAGCGAGGCTCTCCAGCCCGTAGAGCCCGATGCAGGCACGTGAGGCGAGCGCCGCGACGTCCGTGCGCCCGGACTCGGCCACGCGCTTTGCGGCCGCGGCGGTGTTCTCGCAGCGCACGACCGTCACGCCCGGCAGCCCCTGCAAAAAGCGGCTGCACTGGCTGATGGCCTGCTCGTGGGAGTAGATCTCCTTGATATCCGACAGCTGTGCGCCGGGTCTCGCCAGCAGGCAGTGGTCGATCTTCAGGCGCACGCTGCGCACGATGCGGAAGTTGTGGCGCATCATGAGATCGTACACCGCGTTGACCGAGCCCGCCGTGCTGTTTTCCACCGGGATGACACCGTAGCGGCACAGGCCCTTCTCAATGGCGGAGAACACCGCGTCAAACGTCGCGCAGTAAAACACGTTCGGCAGCGTGAACAGCCGGTCGCACGCGAGCTGCGAATACGCGCCCTCCACGCCCTGACAGACGACGGCGGGATGCTCCGGAAACAGCTGCGGCGTGTGCGCGATAGCGTGCTCGATCTCGGCCGTCAGCGGGCTTGTGATGCCGAGCAGCCGGTTCTGGCAGCTGCGGCTGAGCTCGAACATGAGCGAATAGAGCGACACGGTGTAATCGCGCAGCGCCTCGGGCGCGCTGTCGGCGATCTGCTGCAGCTTCGCGCGCTCACGCCCGGCGTCCAGCGCCGGAAGGCCGTGCGCCTTCTTGTAGCCGCCGATCTGCGCCGCGACGTCCATGCGCCGGTAAAACAGCGCAAGCAGCTGGCTGTCAATGTCGTCGATCTGGCGGCGATAGTCACTAAGTTCCATGGTCATGCTCCTCCGTTTGATTTCGTGGCTTCCGCTGCGGGGACGGCGGTCAATGCGGCCAGATCCGCCCAGAAGCGGGGATAGGATTTGTCGGTACAGGCACGATCCTGCACCGTGACGGGCGCCGTGCAGCCGCAGGCTGCGGCGGCCGCCGCCATGGCGATGCGGTGGTCATGCTGCGGGTCGACCATGCCGCCGGTGAGCGCCGGACGTCCGCACACGGTGAGGCCGTCTGCGCGCACCGTCACCTGCGCGCCGAGTGCGCGCAGCATGGCGGCCGTGCTCTCGAGGCGGTCGGATTCCTTGAGCCGCAGGCGGGCGGCGTTGACGATCTGCGTCTCGCCGCCGGCAAGCGCGGCGACAACGCTCAGCACCGGGATGAGGTCCGGAATGGGCGCGGCATCGATCGTAATGCCGTGCAGCGCGCCGCGCCGGACGGTGACGGCATCCGGCTGCGCGTGCACATCCGCGCCGAAGCGGCGCAAAACCTCCAGCACCGCACGGTCCCCCTGAGACGACGCTGCAGCCAACCCCGTGACCGTGATGCCCGCGGGTGAGAGCGCACCCATGCACAGGAAAAACGCGGCGTTTGACCAATCGCCCTCCACATGGCACTGTGCCGGGAGCTGCGCCGTCTGCCCGCCGGGGACGGTATACGTCCGCGCATCTTTTTTCAGGCGGATGCCGGACAGACGCAGCGCATCCTCCGTCATGGCGATGTAGCCTGCGGATTCGAGCCCGCCCGTCACGGTGAGCGTGCTCTCCCCCGCCAGGCGCGGCAGCGCCATGAGCAGGCCGGAGATGTACTGCGAGGACACGTCGCCCGGCAGCGCATAGTCCCCGGGGCGAAGCTGCCCGCCGGCGTGCAGCAGCGCACCGTCGCGCCGGAGGGTCATGCCGTGCGCCGCAAGCACCGCATCGAGCGGCGAGAGCGGGCGCTGCGGCAGCCGCCCCTGCATATGAAAGGTCACGTCCGCGCCGAGCGCCCCCGCGACCGGCAGCAGAAAGCGCAGCGTCGAGCCACTCTCGCCGCAAAAGAGATCGGCGTGCTCCGGCATTTCCCCAGCAATGGGGACGATGTGCAGCGTGCCCGCGCCGTCGTCCGTGATGTCCGCGCCGAGGGCGCGCAGGCAGCGCACCGTGGCGGCGATATCGGCCGAGATGCCGTCACACCGCAGCGTCACCGGCTGCGCGCCGAGCGCGGCGCAGATGAGCAGGCGGTGCGCCTGCGATTTTGAAGCCGGGATGCGCACGCTGCCTGTGCGCGCCCCGGGTGAAACGGTCTGATTCATACGATGCCTCCGTCCGCGAGCCATGCGGGGATGTCCGCCGCCGGGACCGTCTCGATGCGGCAGTAGCCGATGCGCTCCGGCACGATGAGGTGCAGCGCCCCGTCGGTGATCTTTTTATCCGCACGCGCGGCATCCGCGAGCGCATCGCGGCAAAAGTCCGTCTCCGTCGGCAGACCGTACTGCCGCAGGAGCGCAAGGATCTGCGCGCAGGTCTCGTCCGTACAGATGCCGCGTCTGGCGGCGGCGCGCGCGATGATGGCCATGCCGATGGCCACGCCGCAGCCGTGCGGCACGGTGTAGCCGCTGCACGCCTCGACCGCGTGGCCGAACGTGTGGCCGAGATTCAGAAGCTGACGGCTGCCGCGGTCAAACTCATCGGCCGCGACCAGATCGCGCTTCATGCTGACACACGTCGCGATGACGTGCTCCACCTGCACGCTGACCGGCTGCGCGCGCAGCTCGTCAAAAAACGGCGCGCTGCGCAGCACGGCATACTTGATAACCTCGGCGCAGCCGTTGCGGTATTCCTCCGGCGGGAGGGTGCGCAGCGTGTCCGGGTCGCAGAGCACAAGGCTCGGCTGGTAGAAGCAGCCGACCTGATTTTTTCCGCTGTCCAGATTTACGGCCGTCTTGCCGCCGACGGAGGAGTCCACCGCGGCCAGCAGCGTCGTCGGCACCTGCACGAACGGGATGCCGCGCTGATACGTCGCGGCGGCAAAGCCCGCAAGGTCGCCGGTCACGCCGCCGCCGAGCGCGACGATGAGGTCGCTGCGGCTCAGGCGGTGCGCCGCCAGAAAGTCCAGCAGCGCGGCGTAGGTGGCGAGCGTCTTGCAGTGCTCGCCGCCGGGATAGACAAAGGTCACGACCCGAAAGCCCGCGCGCGTGAGCGATGCCTCCAGCCGCGCGGCATACAGCCCCGCCACGGTCTCGCCCGCGACGACGGCCGCCGTGCGCCCGGTGCCGAGCGTGCGCGCGATCTGCGCCCCGGCATCGTCGAGCAGTCCCGGCTGCACCAGCACGTCATATTCGCGCGAGGCGGTCACGTGGATGGTCGTCATCGGCCGTCCACCTCCTCCTTGCGCCGGCGGCCCTCGTCAAGCAGGCGCGTGAGCGTGGGCAGATCATCGCGCTGCATCGCGTCGCGGTACTCGCCCAGATGCGCCATAAATATGTCCAGCTCATGGAGCAGGTTATCCTTGTTTTCCAGAAAGAGCTCGGCCCACATCTCCGGGCTCAGCCACGCGACGCGGGTCATGTCCTTGTAGCTCCCGGCGGAAAAGCCCTTGTGCTGCGCGGCCGTGGGGCTCTTGATGTAGGCATTCGAGACCACGTGCGCCATCTGGGACGTGAAGGCGATCATCTCATCGTGCGCCTGCGCCGTCGTGAACGAGAAGCGCGCAAAGCCCGCAGGCTTGAGCAGCTGCTTGACGCGGTCAAAGAGCAGCACATCGTCAAAGTCCGGCGGCACGATGACCATCGGCGCGCCGTGAAACAGATCCGCCTTCGCGTTCTTGAAGCCGGAATACTGCGTGCCGGCCATCGGGTGGCCGCCGAGGAACGTGACGCCGTGCGCCTGCGCGATCGGAAAGCACGCGGCACAGATGGTGCGCTTCGTGCCGCCGCAGTCGACCACCACGGGATGCGGGCCGATGTGTGCCGCCATGCGGCGGAACCAGTCAACCGTCGCCTCCGGATAGAGCGCGATGAGCACGAGGTCGCACGCGGAGACATTGTCCTGCGTGAGCTCGCCGTCGACCGCGCCGCTCATGACGGCAAAATCCAGCACACTGCGGCTGCGGTTGCACGCGAGCACGGTCGCGCCCGCGGCGTGATAGGCCTTCGCAAAGGAGCCGCCGATCAGACCCAGTCCAACGATCCCGACCGTCATTTGGCAAGCACCTCACGGATGCTGCGCACCTTGCGCGCAAGGTCGTCGTAAACCTCCGGACGCAGGGACTGCGCCCCGTCGCACAGCGCGTGCATGGGGTCGTTGTGCACCTCAATGATGAGGCCATCCGCGCCGCAGGCGGTCGCGGCGAGCGCCATCGGCTCGACGAGGCGGGCAATGCCGGTCGCATGGCTCGGGTCGACGATGACCGGCAGGTGCGTCAGCTCCTTGAGCATCGGCACGGCCGCGAGGTCGAGCGTATTGCGCGTGTAGTCGTCAAACGTGCGGATGCCGCGCTCGCAGAGGATGACCTGCTCGTTGCCGCCGGCCATGATGTACTCGGCGCTCATGAGCAGCTCCTTGAGCGTGCTGGCGAGACCGCGCTTGAGCAGGATGGGCTTGCGCAGCTTGCCGAGCTCACGCAGGAGATCGAAGTTCTGCATATTGCGCGCGCCGACCTGAATGATGTCCACGTCCTCAAACAGCGGCAGATGCTCCACGCCCATGATCTCGGTCACGATCGGCAGGCCGGTGGCCGCGCGCGCCGTTTTGAGCAGCTCGATGCCGGTGGCCTTGAGCCCCTGAAAATCGTAGGGCGAGGTGCGGGGCTTGAACGCGCCGCCGCGCAGGATGTTCGCGCCGGAGGCCTTGACCGCCTGCGCGACCGCGACGATCTGCTCCTCGGACTCCACGGAGCACGGACCCGCGATCATGACGAAGTTGCCGCCGCCGATCTTCACGCCGCCGACCTCAACGACGGTGTCCTCCGGGTGGAACTTCCGGTTGCAGCACTTGAAGGGCTCGCTCACGCGCTTGACGCTGTCGACGATGCCGAGGCTGCCGATCAGATCCATGTCCACGTTGGTCGTGTCGCCGACGAGACCGAGCACGGTCTGATATTCGCCCTCGGAAATGTGGATGACCAGCCCCTGAGCCTTGAGCCAGTCGATGAGCTGCGTGCGCTTTGCCGCTTCCACGCCATGTTTGAGTACGACGATCATGATGATTACCTCCGATACAATGTTGCAGATTTCTTGGATATCAAAAAGAAAATGCGGCACAGGCTCAACCTGTGCCGCATGAAACAAACCCGATATCCGAGCTCTTTTTTGCATCACAAATCAGCCTTACTATTGCAGCATAGTAAAGTAATAAGCGTATGCAAAATAGAAGCTGCGGTTCATATTCATAGCTCCGATCTTGTAAAAATGATCTCGATGGTTTGAGTATAAAAACTTCGCAGTGAAATGTCAACTGCAAATTTATACAAATCCGCACTTTTTTTGCATCGCATCCTTCATCAGATATGCAAAGGCGATGAAAAAGCGCGGGCGGCTGCCGCCGCCCGCGCAGAGGAGATTGCTTTGAAAAGAGGATTTATGCGTTGACCACGTGCTCGACGTAGTTCATGAGGATCATGGCGACCTGCGCGCGCGAGGCACTGCCCTGCGGGTCGAGGATCGTCTGTCCGTCGCGCACGGTGCCGTTGATGAGGCCGGCGGCATTCGCCCAGGAGAGCGCTTCCTCCGCCCAGCCGGACACGCTGCCGGCATCCGGGAACGCCGTGAGGTCGGCGCGCGCGCTGACGTCATAGCCCTTGCTGTGCGCGTAGTTATAGAGGATCTCGGCCGTCTGCTCGCGCGTGACGAAGCCGCTGGGATCAAAGCGGCTGCCGCCGATGCCGGAGACCACTCCGTTTTCCGCAGCCCACGTGACCGCGTCGGTATACCATGCGCCGTCCGGCACATCCACAAACGTGTTGGGTGCCTTCGGCGCGGGCGCACCCGCGAGGCGCCACAGCACGGACACGAGCATGGCGCGCGTCATGGTGGCATTCGGCGCGAAGGTCGTCGGCGTCATGCCGGCGAAGAGGCCGTTGTTGTAGGCATACGCCGCCGCGCCGTAGTACCACGTGCCGGCGACCACGTCCGTGAACGGGAAGCGCGCGATGGCCGTCACGCCGTTGACCACGTCGAAAGCGTAGGTCTGCTGTCCGGCGTCGTAAGCGCCGCCGACGGCGGAGATGCTGCCGTCGTCCGCGAGGCTCCACGCGGTCAGATCGTCCGCCGCGTTCACGGCCACTGCGGCGCGCACACTGCCGGCAGGACAGCTCGCCGCCGCACCGTCAACCAGAACGGAAGCATTGGCAAGCGTCGCCGTAGCGGCCTGCGTGCCGAGGGCGCGCTGCTGCGCGGCGTCGAGAGAAGCGCCGCTTGCAAGCGAGACGGCGACATCCTTGTGCAGGTCAAGCGCCGCGAGCGCACGCGCATCGAGCGTGACCGTTCCGGACCGGAACTTCACCTGCAGCGCTGCAGCACCCGTATCGCACGCATTGGCGATCGAGCGGCTGGCCAGAACGACCGTACCCACGGCGGGATCGGTGGCATCGACCGTCACGGCCACGCCGGACTGCGCGCCGGTCGCCGCACGGAGCTGACGGCTAGTCAGGAACACCGTGGCAGTGTCACCCTGCACATACGCCTGCGTGGTCGCAGCGCTGCTGCCGGTGACGGGCAGGAGGCGCACCTGCGCATTGCTGCCCTCGAGCAGAATGGTCTTGTCGTTGTCGTCGGGGCAGTTGTTGTCCACGCTCATGGAGATGACGATCTTCACGAGCAGGTCGTTGAGCTGGCTCTTGAGGTACTTGGTGAACAGGCCCTGGAACTTCGTGAACAGCACGCTGCCGCGGCCGAACGCGTCCTTGGCAACGATGTCAAGCACCTGATCGAGCAGTGCGCCGCTCTTGAGCTGGTCGACGCCGGACTGCACCCAAGCGGGATAATTGCCGTCGTCCTCACCGGCGAGGTTGCAGCGATAGATCCAGTTGGCGAAGTCGAGCAGGTTGTTGCCCTCGGCGATCGGGACGGCCGCCACGTCGTCAATGATCTGGTCGATGTTCGCGATGATCTTTGTGACCGGCCACGTGTCGTTCGGCAGGTATTTGCCGAAGAAGGACTTGACGAAGTCACCCGCGACCGTCTTGAGCATATCGGTCGTGAAGCCGAATTCCCGGGCATACTCGGTCAGGTCGTCGATCACATACGCAACCCCCGTGGCGGGATCGGTATAATGGATGGGGCCGATGTGCGTCTTGGTGCTCACGCTCATGTAGGTGTTGGTCTCACCGCCGACCGTGCTGCGGCGCAGATCGACAAAGCGGACCGGGCACGGGTACGTCAGCGCAGAGCCGGTCTCGATGTCATAGAAGGTGTTGCCGGCGGCCGTGGTCATGGCGGCGATGTCGACCGCGTGCATATGGCCGGTGAAGACAACGCTCATGCCGGCATCGGCATACTCCTGCGCAATGCGCTCATAGCCGTTGACAAGGTACATGGGCAGGATGGTGGGCTGCACGTCAAAGTGCGGCACCAGACCGTGGTGCTCCAGACCGATGACAAGGTCGCCGCGCGCCTTCGCGGCAGCGGTCTGCTCGATGACCCACTTTTCCAGGTCGGCGCTGATGGCGCCGCTCGTCTCATGCTCATCGTCACCGTTGGAGGTGTTGTCCGAGCTGTAGCGGCAGGTATCCATGGCGATAATGGTCAGCCCCTCGACCGGCCGCGCAACATAGGACAGACCGCCGGCCTTGTTGCCCTCGGCCGGAGTGAAGGTCGCGATGACGGTCGGGTCGGAGTAAACAAAGTCATAAATCTGCTTGAAGTCCTCCGGCTCCGTGCGCGTGGCAGGCACGGCCTTGCCGTCGGCGGTGTTGAAGTTCTTGGCATTGTAATTGCGGATGTCATGGTTGCCGTTGATGACATAGATCTTCAGACCCGGAACATCCTGCTGCAGCTGCTGCAGCTGCTTTGCCAGCGCCGCGTGGCACTCCTGCTCGCCGTCCTTGGTCAGGTCGCCGGACACGAGAAGGATGTCGGGCTTGTCCGCACGGACGCGCTCAAGCATCTCGTGAAGGATGGATGAACTCTCCTTGAGCAGCTTGCGGTCGCTGTTGAACGCATGCTCAAAGTCCTCCGTGTCTGCGATCATATCCGGCGAGAGATAGTGCAGGTCGGACATGACGGCGATCCTCAGGTTCATGTCCTGCGGCTTTTCCGCCGCAAGCACCGGAACCGTCAGCGTGAAGACAAGGACTACCGCCAGCAGCAGCGACAGCAGTCTGCTTCCATTGTGCATTTTGGTTTTCATTTCTTCCTCCTGTTAATATAGTCTCCTACATATGCGCGGCGCAGGGCCGCACAACTGTATTCCTTCCCACCGTGTAAAATCCACAGCCGCCTTATGTAAGAACAGCTACACCACGGCATTTTAACTGTATCATGCCGGAGGCCCGATTGCAACCAAAATACAGCAGCAAATGCGAAAAAGCGCGGGCGGCAGCAGGCGGGACCCGATACGTTGGAATGGTTCATCTCTTCCTCCTGTAACATTCAAGATTTTGGCGCTTACAAGCTCACGTTTCTGTTTTACACAGCGCGTGTAAAGTCTGAAATCGCGGCCATGTAAAGTTCCCGTGCCGCAAAGCGGTGAAGATTTTACATTCCTGCCTTGACAAGCCGGCGGTTTCGTCCTATCATGAAGTGTAACAAACACGGGGAGCCGCTCGGCTGAGAGTAAGCATCCGCTTAGACCCGCATACCTGATTTGGACAATGCCAACGTAGGGATTCATACTGCCGGACCGCAACAGCAGCACTCTTTACGGGCGCTGCTGTTTTTTCATGCAGACATTTCCGCAAAAGAAAGGAGTCATTCCTATGGAGCAAGTGCTCAAGACCATGCTGGAAAACGTGCGCGCGAAAACGCCGCTCGTGCACAACATCACAAACTACGTCACCGTCAACGACGTCGCAAACGTCCTGCTGGCGGCCGGCGGCTCGCCGATCATGTCCGACGATGCCGACGATGTCGAGGACATCACGAGCATCTGCGGCGGCCTGAACATCAACATCGGCACGCTCAACAAAAACACCATCCCCTCCATGTTCCTCGCCGGCAAGAAGGCCAACGAGCTCGGCCACATCGTCCTGCTCGACCCCGTGGGCGCGGGTGCGAGCCGTCTGCGCACCGACACGGCCAACCGCCTCATGCGCGAGGTGCGCTTTGACGCCGTGCACGGCAACATCTCCGAGATCAAGACCCTCTGCATCGGCAGCGGCACGACCAAGGGCGTGGACGCCGATGCGGTCGACGCCGTGACGGAGGCAAATCTCGACGACGGCGTGGCGCTGGTCAAGGCGTTCGCCAAGCAGACCGGCTGCATCATCGCCGTGACCGGCGCGATCGACCTTGTGAGCGACGGTGAGCGCTGCTGGTGCATCCGCAACGGCCGCCCGGAGATGAGCCGCATCACCGGCACGGGCTGCCAGCTCTCGGCGCTGACGACGGCGTTCCTCGTCGCAAACCCCGAGCACAAGCTCGAAGCCGCGGCTGCCGCCGTGTGCATGATGGGTCTCGCGGGCGAGATCGGCTGGGCGAATATGCAGCCCGGCGACGGCAACAGCACCTACCGCAACCGCATCATCGATGCGATCTGCAACATGACCGGCGACACGCTGGAGGAAGGAGCCAAGTATGAACTGCGATAATGCTTCCCTGCTGCTCTATGCAGTGACCGACCGCTCGTGGCTGCACGGCCAGACGCTCTATGCGCAGGCTGAGCAGGCGCTGCAGGGCGGCGCAACGTTTTTGCAGCTGCGTGAGAAGGAGCTCGACGAGGCGCACTTCAAAGAAGAGGCCATCGCGCTCAAGGCGCTGTGCAGGCAGTACGGCGTGCCGTTCGTGCTCGATGACAACGTGGCGCTCGCCATCGAAACGGACGCCGACGGCGTGCACGTCGGACAGAGCGACATGGCGGCCGGAAAAGTGCGCGCGCTCATCGGTCCGGACAAGATCCTCGGCGTGTCGGCGCAGACCGTGGAGGATGCGCTGCTGGCCGAGCGCGAGGGCGCGGACTATCTCGGCGTGGGTGCCGTGTTCCCGACCGGGACAAAGACCGACGCCAACGCCGTGAGCTATGACACCCTGCGCGAGATCTGCGCGGCTGTGTCCATCCCCGTCATTGCCATCGGCGGCATCACGAAGGACAATGTTGCCCGTCTTTCCGGCAGCGGCATCGTCGGCGTCGCCGTCGTGAGCGCGATCTTCGCGCAGCCGGACATCCCCGCCGCCACGCGCGCGCTCAAGACCGCCGTGCGCGCAGCGCTGGAGCTCTGACCCCCTCTGCGCACAGGCGCAGATACAAATAAAAACAGCGGCAGATTGGGGGCACCACTTTCTGTCGCTCAACAAAATTGATGCTGAAAAGGAGACAGAACATGAAAACAGCATTAACAATCGCCGGAAGCGATTCCAGCGGAGGCGCCGGTATTCAGGCCGATCTGAAAGCCATGACCATGAATGGCGTATTTGCCATGAGTGCGATCACGGCGCTGACCGCCCAGAACACGACCGGCGTACAGGGTATTTTTGAAGTGACCCCGGAGTTTCTCGCCCAGCAGATCGACAGCGTCTTTACCGACATCCGGCCCGACGCGGTGAAGATCGGCATGGTCGCATCCTCCGGCCTCATCGAGGTCATCGCCGAGCGGCTGCAGCATTACGGGGCGAAAAACATCGTCGTCGACCCCGTGATGGTCGCCACGAGCGGCGCGCGCCTCATCTCCGAGGATGCCATCGCCACGCTCGAGGCGCGGCTGCTGCCGCTTGCCACCGTGCTCACGCCCAACATCCCGGAGGCGGAGGTGCTCTCGGGGCTGTCCATCACCTCCCCCGACGACATGATCGCCGCCGGAAAGGTCATCAGCGAGCGCTACGGCTGCGCCGTGCTGTGCAAGGGCGGGCACCGGCTCAACGACGCGAACGACCTCCTGTACCGTAACGGCGGCTATGCGTGGTTCAACGGCAAGCGCATCGACAACCCCAACACCCACGGCACGGGCTGCACGCTCTCGAGCACGATCGCGGCAAACCTCGCCAAGGGCTATGACCTCGACACGGCCGTGCAGCGCGCGAAGGCGTATCTCTCCGGCGCACTGGCCGCCATGCTCGACCTCGGCGCGGGCTCCGGTCCGATGGACCACGCGTTCGACCTCAAGCCCGAATACCGTCAGGAGGCCGGAAGATGAAAAAGACGTCCAGCTTCCAGAACAGCCTCATCTGGTTCGGCGCGGCCGTGTCCATCGCTGAGATCCTCACCGGCACGTATTTCGCACCCCTCGGCTTCACCAAGGGTCTGCTTGCCATCCTGCTCGGCCACGTCATCGGCTGTGCGATGTTTTTCTTCGCCGGACTCATCGGCGGCCGCACCGGCCTCAGCGCCATGGGCACGGTCGAGCTGAGCTTCGGCCGCATCGGCTGCCTGTTTTTCGCGGCGCTCAACGTGCTGCAGCTCGTCGGCTGGACGTCGATCATGATCTATGACGGCGCGCTCGCCACAAACACCGTGCTCGGCATCGGCAAATGGGTGTGGTGTCTGGTCATCGGCGGGCTGATCGTGCTGTGGATCGCCATCGGCATCAAAAATCTCGGCTGGGTCAACAAGATCGCCATGGCCGCACTGTTCATCCTCTCGATCGTGCTGTGCGTGGTCGTTTTTCGCGGCGGCACGCCCGTCACGGAGCCCGACGGCAGCCTGAGCTTCGGCGCGGCAGTCGAGCTCGCCGTAGCCATGCCGCTGTCGTGGCTGCCGCTCATCTCCGACTATACGCGCGAGGCCGAAAAGCCCTTTGCCGCCACGCTCTCGAGCACGCTGACCTATGGCGTCGTGAGCTGCTGGATGTATCTCATCGGCATGGGCGCCGCCATCTTCACCGGCGAGGGCGACATCGCGCTCATCATGGTCAAGGCCGGCCTCGGCGTGGCCGCGCTGCTCATCCTCATTCTCTCGACCGTCACGACGACCTTCCTCGATGCGTACAGCGCCGGCATCTCGGCCGAGTCTCTGTCGAAGAAGATCAACGGCAAATATGCCGCGCTCATCGTGACCGTCATCGGCACGGTCTGTGCCATCTGCTTCCCGATGGACGACATCACGAACTTCCTCTACCTCATCGGTTCGGTGTTCGCGCCGATGATCGCCATCCAGATCACGGACTTCTTCCTGCTGCGCCGCGGCGGTGCGCGCGGAAAGCTCGACGTGTGCAACGCCGTCGTCTGGGTGCTGGGCTTCGCGCTCTACCGCGTGCTCATGAACGTGGACATCCCGGTCGGCAACACGCTGCCCGACATGGCCGCCACGATGCTTCTGTGCGTGATCGCGCACAAGCTCGTCCCGGACAAGGCCAAGGCTGCCTGAAGCCTTTTTGCGCGTCAAACAGAGTTTGACACGCTCAAACGAGACCCACTGCGTTGGGCTCTCGTTTGAAAAGATCGCGGCTCGCTGCAGCGCACGCGCCGTGCGCGCACGTTTGCGAGCCGAGCGGTATTTTCTCCGCCGCACATGTCTCCGGAGAAAATGATTGGACTTTCTTTGCGCCTGCGGGCGCAAACTCTACGAGGTCTTTGAAAAGCTGCCGAAAACGCCCGCACGGTGT
>OLOX01002341.1_pt1 | contig 15874 bp, 15 predicted proteins | sample 1672091 | NCBI WGS metagenome assembly OLOX01 (sample SAMEA3136644, study PRJEB25190) | human gut metagenome | reverse complement strand
CATCTGAAATGCATTCGATATTCGGCTCCCAAATGCAACAACTAAAAGATAGGAGACACCATGAGCAAAATCGCAATTGTATATTGGAGCGGAACCGGAAACACCGAGGCCATGGCCGACCTCGTTGCACAGGGTGTTCGGATGAAAGGCAGCGACGCCGACCTCATCAACGCCACGGATTTCGGCCCCGAGCGCCTCGACGAATACGATGCATACGCCTTCGGCTGCCCGGCAATGGGTGACGAAGAACTCGAAGATACCGAGTTTTTACCGATGTACGACGCCGTCGAGCCGCTGCTCGAAGGCAAACGGGTCGCTTTGTTCGGGTCGTACGATTGGAATGACGGCGAATGGATGGAGCTGTGGGAGCAGCGCGCCGAAGAAGCGGGGCTCGTTGTGGTCGATTCGGTTATCGCGAAAGACTACCCCGATGACGACGCGAGCGCCGATTGCATGCGCCTCGGAAGCCTTATCGCGCAATAGCTCTATGCGGCATGCCATGAACAAATAGGATCTTTCTTTGTGCATAACGGTTTTCTATACATCGTATAGAAAACCGTTTATCATATGCCGAACAGAGAAAGGAAACCTGTGGCGTACGCAAAGCAACAACGCAAAAAAGGAACGCTCACTAAAGACGAAATCGTGCAGTGCGCGTTCAACCTTATTGCCAACAAAGGCACCGAGGGGTGTTCGATGCGCGCGCTGGGCAACGAGCTTGGCGTAAGCGCCATGGCCCTGTACGGCTACATTCCCTCGCGCGAGAGCTTGCTTAATGAAGTGGTCGAACGTTTTCTGAAAACGGTCGACACCCGCGCGCTGCGAGGCGAACGCTGGGAAGACACGCTCATTCGCACAACCCTCTCGCTGCGTCGAGCCTTCGTTTCCTCCCCGCATTTCGCCGAGCTCATGTGCGACCCGTGCGTCGGGCCCGGCATCGAACCCTACATGCTCGAGCTGCGCCTTATCTATCTTGGCCAAGGAATGCCAGAAGATATCGCCGTGCAGCTCATCGCCATCACCGACTCGTACCTTACGGGCTTCGCATTGCGCGCACGCCAAAATTTGCGCATCGAGCAAGCCGAAGCGGCGCGCAAGCAGGCAGAGGCCGATGCAGCGCGCTTTGCGACGACATCGCGCGTCCCCGGCATGCTCACAGGCAAAGCGAACCCCGCCGCCGAACAACCGCGCTTCAATGAGCGTTGGCGCCAAACCGTCGCCGAAGGCTATTCCGAGACCTCGTTCCAAAAGGGCCTACTCGTAATTATCGAGGGTATTCGCGCAGGCATGGCAGGACAGCCCGCGAACTGGCAAACGCCGCAATAACCTGTTAAATGCTCGTAGCGTTTAACAGGTTCCTGAACATATATCTCGACAGAAAAAATGGGTGGCTCCGTCGTGGAAGCCACCCATTTTGTTGAGAACATACGAGCGTTCAACTCATGCGGTTTCAGCCAACTCGCAAGAGAAACGCAAGCCAACCGAAAAGCCTTGCCGCGTCGCTCTAGAACAATCTGCCTAACCCAGAACCATTGCCCGAACCACCATTGTAACCGTAGCCATAACCATAATCGTATCCATTGCCAGACCCATAACCGTTGCCTGAGCCGTAGCCGTTGCCTGAGCCATAACCGTTGCCTGAGCCGTAGCCGTTGCCTGAGCCGTAGCCGTTGCTCGAACCGCTATTCGAGCTCATCGAGTTCTCATCGCTGCCAAGCGTCACGGTAATAGTCTTTTCTTCGCCATCGCGATTCACAACGACATCAACCTTGTCACCAACATTTTTCGAGCGAACGTCAATCGTGAGCTCGGAAGGCGACGTTACCTTCTGGCCGTCAAAAGACACAATGATGTCGCCTTTCTGAATGCCTGCATCGGCAGCAGCAGTTCCGTCATAGACATTGGCCACGTACACGCCCTCGTCGGTAGCCAAATCGTAATACGTCGCCATTTGAGAATTAATTTGCGCCATAGAAACGCCAAGCTGGGCATGGGTGGGCGTTTTGCCTTCGATAATCTGCTGGGCAAGGTCAATCGCATAGTCGATGGGAATCGCAAAGCCGACGCCCGAGGAAGAACCGGAGTACGACGAGATCATCGAGTTAATGCCGATCAATTTGCCTTGGGAATCAACCAGCGCACCGCCCGAATTGCCCGGGTTGATGGTCGCATCGGTCTGAATCATGTTCGGGTAGATCACTGTTTCGCCCGTGGTGGAGTCTTGCATGGTATTCGAACGCTGCAATGCGCTCACCACGCCGGTCGACACCGAGTTTTCCAAACCGAACGGGCTGCCAAGCGCCATGACCCACTCGCCCACCTGCAAATCGGACGAGCTGCCAATTTCGACCGGCGTCAAATCGTCGGCCTCGACCTTAATCACCGCGATGTCGCTCGAAGAGTCGCTGCCCACGACTTTCGCGTCGTATTCCACGCCATTCACGGTCGCCTTAATGGCGTCAGCGCCCTCGACCACATGGTTGTTCGTGATGATATATCCATCTTTCGAAATCACAACGCCACTGCCGAGCGATGTATTGGTAAGCGTGGAATCGTCGTTGGTTCCAGGCATTTCGAAGCCATTCATCGAGCCCGAAGACGAGCTCTTGGTATAGATGTCGATGCTCACAATCGAGGGCAGGCATTTCTGCGCCACCTGCTCGGCAAGCGTCGAGGAATCACCCGAATCATCGGGAGAAGCAGAAATCACCGTGCTTGTCGTGGAGCCAAGCGTGGTCGAACCCCCGTCACCACCCGTAAGCGCACTGTAGCCGGCAAACCCGCCAGCGCCAAGCACCAACGCAAGCGCGGCGCCGCCAAAGCCCGCCGCGAATGTTTTGCCGAGGCCCGCCTTCATGTTGGAGTCAGCCTTGTGAGCCGCTTTGGCGTTCGCTTTGCTTTGAGCCTCGCTCGCCTGCTGTGCGGCATATACGGAATACTGGTACGCCTGCTGCTGATAGGCCTGCTGGCCATAGGGCTGCTGATTCTGCGCAGGCGCGGTGTATGCGCCCTGCGGGTATTGCTGGGGCTGCGGAACCTGAGCGTTCCGGGGATCAACAGAACCAGGGAAGTTTTTATTCTCGTCGGTCATCTCAATCACTCGCTTTCGTGAGTTCGTCCTTTGCTGAATCGAACTCTAACACCGCGCGATGCCCTCGAAGAAGTAGCGCACGTTTTCGTAACAACGGCGTTGAATCACGTACGTCAAACGGCGTACGCCAACCATATTTCGAACACAAAACTGAAAGACCCAGCCTAACGAGCTGGGTCTTCGTCGCAAAGTTGCTTGGAATTACAGGTTGTCCACGTATTCCACGAGATCGCCCATGGTCTCGAGACCTTCGGGTTCGCCGAAGTCAACGTCCAAGCGCTCTTCGAGCTCGCAAATGAGCTCGACCATGTCGAGCGAATCGACGCCGAGCGATTCGAAGGTCGAATCCTCATCGACGTTTTCGGGCGCGATGTCGAGGTTTTCCTGAAGAATGTCTTTAATGGTGTCGAGCGTGGCCATGTTCGTCCTCTCGATGTCGTCCAATATCACAAAACATGTCATGCGTCGCTTATTGTAGCGCTCTTTCGCTTATTTTACGCGCAGGGCGATAATCGAGAAGCAGGCAAGGGAGAAAGCGGCGGAAAGCCCGAATGCGGCATGGAAGGCCACCTCGCCCGTCAATGCGCCGCCACAAGCGAAGAACACCATGCCGGCGCAGCCAATCGAGGCGCATGCTTGACGTGCGGCCGTGCCAAAACCCGAGCCGTCGGAAATCTGGCGACCGCGGAGCCCCGATAAGCTCCACGCGATAAGCGGACCAATAAGCCCCGAAACGCCCGTCGAACGCACGCCTTGCATGGCGCACACGGCCCACAAAGGCGTCGAGGCGCCGCATGTGACCATAAGGCACGAACCCACAACAAGGCACACACCGAAAAACAGCGTGACGGGTCGCGCTCCAATCTTGTCGACGAGCAGGCCCGCAAGCGGGTTCGCGATAAGCGCGGCAACCGTGCCTGGCAAAAGCACGAGACCAGCCTGCATGGCGCTTCCGCCGCACAGTCCCTCAATATAAAGCGGCACAAGCAGCGTAATGCCCATGAACGAAGCAAACAAGCAATTGAGCGCCCAGAAGCCATCGACGAATTCCCTGTTGTCGAAAATAGTCAAATCGACAAGCGGGTTTTCCAAAGAACGCTGTCGCTTCGCAAAGGCGAAGAGGCACACAGCCCCCGCAATCAACGGGGCCCACACGAACGGATGAATAAAGGAATATGAGGAAACCTCCGAGGCGCCCATGAGCAAACCGCCAAATCCAAGCGCGGAAAGCGCGAAAGAAAGCACATCGAAGCCCGCAGGATACGAAGCATCGTCACGGCGCTTCACGGCAAACTGGCAAGCGATTCCAACAACAACGGTCAGTGTGACAAGCAGCCAAAAGAAGCTTCGCCAGCCAAGGCCTTCCACCATCGCGCCGCCAATTGTGGGGCCGACATTCGGCGCAAACCCCATAGCAATGCCCGAAATGCCCATGGCGGTTGCTTTTCGCCCATCGGGAAAGCGCGTCATGGCGATAGTCTGCACAAGCGGCAAGAGCATACCCGCCGCAACGGCCTGCGCCAAGCGGCCCAAAAACAGCACACCAAAACTCGGTGCAATCGCAGAGACAAGCGCGCCCACGGCAAACAACGCGATGGCAATAAGCGTGAGGTCTTTAAGACGGAATCGACCCATGAAGTACGAAGACAGAGGCACAACGACGCCCAACACGAGCATGTACGACGTCGTGAGCCACTGCCCCACTCCCTCAACGATGCCGAACTCGGCGCATACCGAAGAGAGCATCGCATTCAGGCCAGTCTGGGCTAAATTCCCCACCGATGATGCCAACACCACCAACGCGAACAATACGATAGTCTGTCGATGCTCGTTCTCTCGCACGGTATTCCTTCCACACATGTAAAAAAACCGCCCCGAAGGACGGTTCGTAAATGATACCTCATTTAAAACATTACACGCACGCTCCGAACTATAAAGCGACGCACGCAATCGCCTCACGCGGATTCGCGCTGCGACGATTTCGTGTCGGGCCGCACGAGCGACGGCAGAAGAAACGCATCATCCGCCGCTCGCGTACTTCCCAACGGCAAAACCTCGGGCTACATGAGCGTCGTATCCCTTGAGGTAGTGACGCCTTGGCCCTTCTTCGCCGTGCGCATGAGGAACTCTTTATTGTCGTCGGTCTGCTTGAGCGATTTGATGAGCATATCCATGGCACGCTCGGTATTATTCATATTCGCGAGAATGCGACGAACCGCCCAAATGACCGGAGCCTCCTGGGGGTCAAGCAGCAAATCTTCGCGACGCGTGCCGCTTGCAATCGGGTCGATTGCCGGGAAAATGCGTCGATCGGCCAACGAGCGGTCAAGCTTGAGTTCCATATTGCCCGTGCCCTTGAACTCCTCGAAAATGACCTCGTCCATCTTTGAACCCGTCTCGATAAGAGCGGAAGCCAAAATGGTGAGGCTGCCGCCGCCTTCGATGTTGCGGGCTGCACCAAGGAATCGCTTCGGCGGGTAAAGTGCCGTAGAGTCAACGCCACCCGACAGAATACGGCCGCTCGCGGGCGTTGCCAAGTTGTAGGCACGTGCGAGACGCGTGAGGCTGTCAAGCAAAATAACGACGTCTTGCCCCATTTCCACCAGGCGTTTCGCACGCTCGATGACGAGCTCGGAAACTTGGATGTGGTCTTCGGTCGGCATATCGAACGTGGACGCGATAACCTCGCCAGCAATGGAACGCTGCATATCGGTTACTTCCTCGGGTCGCTCGTCGACGAGCAGGCACATCAGGTGCACGCTCGGGTTGTTCGCCGTAATAGCGGCGGCGATATCTTTGAGCACCGTGGTTTTACCGGCCTTCGGAGGCGACACGATAAGGCCACGCTGACCCTTGCCGATAGGCGAAACCAAATCAATCACGCGGGCGGTAATCGTGGAATGACCATGCTCCATAGTAAGCGGCTCATCGGGGAAAATCGGCGTAAGGTCGGCGAATTTCACACGACGGCCCTGCTCTTCGGGAGCGATGCCGTTAACCGAGATGACCGTTTGGAGCGCGGCGTACTTCTCGTTTTCGCGGGCGGGGCGCGTTTGGCCCTTCACCATATCGCCCTTGCGCAAATTGTTGCGGCGAATAACCGACGTGCCAATATACACGTCCTGCTCGCTAGGCAAATACCCCTTCGTGCGCAAGAATCCGTAGCCGTCTTGCATGATGTCGAGAATGCCGGTGACTTCGATAAAGCCTTCAGCACGCACGCTTGCCTCGAACACCTTATCAACGAGCTCGGCCTTCTTCATGCCGGCCGTGATTTCGATTTCGAATTCAGCGGCCTTTTCACGCAGCTCCGCTACACGAAGGGCAGACAGGTCATCGATATTGGTTTTCGGAGCATATTGATCGCGGCGATTGTTGCGGTCGCGGCGATTGTGACGGTCGTTGCGGTCGTTGCGTCCGTTGCGCGAATCGCGATTGTCGCGCTGGTTTTTGCCATTGCGATCGCCGCGATTATCTCGACTGTTGCGCGAATCGCGTTCGCCCTTGTTTTGGCGATCATTACGCTCCGCACGCTGGCCGCGATCGCGCTTCTGATAGCGCTGAGCATTGCCGTCGGCCTTCGACTCGCCCTCGTTGGAGGATGCGTCGCCCTCGGCAGCAGATTCGCCATTGGAGGAGGTGTCGATTTGCACGGATTTGCGGGGACGAGCTGCGCGACGACGCTCGGTGCGCTCTTCTGCGCCAGATTCGTCGGAAGCACCGCGCTCTGAAGCAGCATTCTCACGCTCATCATTACGGGAATCATCGCTGTTCGCAGCATCTTTTTCAGAGGCCTCGACGGCGGCGCGAAGCTTCGTTGAGCGGCCTGGACGCTTGCGCGTCTTGGGAGCCTCTTCGGCCTGATCTTTCTTATCGGATTGGACGCCCTCTTCGCCCTCGGAGGCAGAAACACTCGCTTTGCGACGCGTGCGGCGCGCGGGCTTTTCGGCCACGGCTTCGTCTACAGTCTTATCGGCAGAAGCAGCCGACTTCGTGCGGCGCGTCGTGCGCTTGGGCTTTGCGGTCGGCTTTTCGGCTGAAGTTTCGGTCGCAGCATCTACCGCAGGCGCAGCCACGGCGGAAGAGGCCTCGGAATCGGCCTTGCGAGGACGGCCGCGACGCTTCTTGGAAGCTTCGGCGGCAGGTTCAACAGATTCCGAAGTCGCTTCATCGGCTTTTTTCGCGCGACGAGCGCTGGGCTTCTTCGGCGCAGCTTCGCTCGCGGCGCCATCGGACGCAGGCGCGGCCGCGGGGGCCGTCGCGGGTGCGGCGGCCGGCTCGGTGATCATCTCGTCAGCGATCATGCGTTAGCGACCTTCTCCCAGTCCTTCAAGAAGGACTCGAGACCGCGGTCGGTAAGCGGATGCTGAATCATTTTCTTCAGAACATTGAAGGGAACGGTAGCGATATCGGCGCCCATCAGGGCAGCCTGCGTCACGTGGTTCGCGCTGCGAATGGAAGCGGCGATAATCTCGACCTGCTCATGGTTGACGGTGTTCTCGCTGTAATCGTAGTTGTTGATAGCGGTCACGACGTTTTCCAGCTGGGAGAGGCCGTCTTCAGAGATATCGTCGAAACGGCCTACGAACGGCGAGATGTAACGGGCGCCAGCGCGGGCAGCCAAAATGGCCTGAGGAACGGTGAAGCACAACGTCATGTTCACGCGAATGCCCTCGTCGGCGAGCGTGCGGCATGCGGCCAGGCCCTCGACCATCGTGGGGATCTTCACCACGACGTTGGGAGCGATGGCGGCCAGCTCGCGGCCGTCGCGCACGATTTCGTCGCGCGTCATGGCAACGCTCTCGGCGCTCACGGGGCCGTCGACGATTTCGCAGATGCGCGCGATGTGGTTGTGGAAGTCGTCAAGCTTGCCACCGATGCGCGAGTACAGCGTAGGATTGGTAGTTACGCCAGCGAGGGCGCCCCAGCTCGCAGCTTCTTTGATCTCGTCGAGATCGGCGGTGTCGAGAAAGAACTTCACTTTTCCTCCTTTATATGCAGGAATGCCCGAACCTTTTGGCAGGGGCCTATACACGATTGATTGCGCGGAAAGGCACGCGAGAATTGAGTTCTATGGAAAATGGGATAGATTTCTGAGAACGGGCCGATAATACCACGTCGTACAGAAGAAGACGCTGAAAAGCAGTGAAAAAGAAACAACGCAGCAAAAAGGGCCGCAAGAGCGACCCTTTCAAACGCAATAAAACTATGCGCGCCTGCTATTCGGCGACCTCGACGAGCTCAATCTCGAACGTGAGGTCTTTGCCAGCAAGCTCGTGGTTCATATCGAACACGCACTTCTCGCTGTCGACCGAAACGACCTTCGCCGGGAAGGGGCCCATGGGGCCCTGGAAGTACACCGTCTGGCCAACGGGCAGCTGATCGGCGTTGGGGACCTGCGAAACAGGAACTTCCTGAACGGCCTGCGGGTTATATTCGCCATAGGCATCGGCGGCGGGGATTTTCACCGTCTTCTTCTCGCCAACGGCCATATCCTTCACGACAACGTCGAAGCCGGGAATCATCTGACCGGCCATGCAGGTGAACTCGATGGGTTCGTTGCGATCGTAGCTGCAGTCGAACTGCGTGCCGTCGTCGAGCGTGCCGCGGTAGTGGGCCTTGACCTTTTTGCCTTCGTTGCTCATGGGAGCACGTCCTCTCTTTGTATTGAAAGATGCATGCCGCTCACTATACCCGATTGGCTTCGTTATTTCGACGCAATATACCAGTCATCGCGAATCGATACAGAACCACGAAGGTGGGCGACGGCGCACACTGGGCAGCCTACGCCGCAATCGGCTGCGTATATTGCCATCCAACAAGCATGGTCACCACGATGGCAACAAGCGAGGCCACCACAGCCGCGAGAATCGTTTGCCACCAGTTCAACCGCGCCAGCACAGGGAACCGCACTTGCAATCTGCGGCGATCAAGAAGCGTATAGGCAGTCGCTGTGAGCATGGGGCTGGTACTGCGTGTTTTCCATTTCTGATTCCTTCCCATAAGAATGCACGGTTTATTTCGCGAACAAAACCAGGAATCATGCTAAGGGTTTCCGCATTCAAAAACATTTGCTGCCAGCTAATGAAAGTTGTGTTCTGGTATTGCAAAATTGTTGCGCAACAGATTTTCGAAAAACAGTGATACGGTTTGTTGCACGCCAAGTGCCCCGCCGCATTCCTCCACGCAAATTCGGAGTGCCCGGGCGCTTGGCCCCTTTCCAGTCGCTCTCGCGGCGCTTCCCCCTACGGAGCATGCCGACGCGCCGCATCCACCGCAAAACATCGCGGCGATCGAGCCAAAACCGCGAAGGCGTGCGACAGACCAGCGCATACAACAAACATTCTTCACACCGCTCGCCCCTCACAAGAGCCGATTATCCGCGAAACGCCCTCCCGACCTCCCGAAATATGTACTTCCTTGATACCATTTCCCCTAACGGGAAAGGCGCATTTCAGCGCCCTAAATCATGGAGGGAATTATGAAAAAATTGAAGACTGGCGCACTCGCGACGCTTATTGCGTGCGCAATGGCCGCTTGCCTGGGCCTCGTTGCCTGCTCAAGCGGACCCACTGACGAGGAAGTCATCAAAGAAGGCATCGCAAGCGAACTCGACCCCATCAAGAACCTCGATGACGCCACCTTGGACGAAATTCTCTCCGAGGCCGGCAGCGAATTCGCCATGCTCGAGTCGATGGGCATCGACAGCAAGACGCTCGTGAAGTCGTACCTCGACGGCTTTGACTACACCATCGATTCGGTCGAGGTCGACGGCGACTCCGCAAAGGCGACCCTTACCGCAACCTGCAAATCGTTCACCGACGCAAGCACAAAGGCTGAAGAGCTTGCCGAAGCCTTTGGCGAGCAGATGACCGACGAGCAACTGGCAAGCATGACCCAAGAGGACATTACCGCAAAAATCGGCGAAATCACCATGCAGGCCATCGACGAGACGCAAGCCATCGATATGCCCCTCGTGCTTACGTTCACCAAAAACGACAACGAGTGGACCCCCGACGCCGACGTGCTCGGATCGTTGCTGAATCTTTTCGAATAGGACCAGCGCCAATCGATGACGCATTTCGGGCAGCTTTCGGGCTGCCCGTTCTTTTTGCTTTGTTGCTCCCTTTTCGGCTTCTTTGCGCTACTATATTAGAACACTTGTTCGTTATTCATCGGCGAAAGGAAGCTGGCGCCTTGCAAAACCGGAGCGGCAAAACGTATGTATGCATTGACTTGAAAAGCTTCTACGCCTCGGTCGAATGCGCCGAGCGGGGGCTCGACCCCGATAAGGCGCTGCTCGTCGTAGCCGATCCCGCACGCTCCGAGAAAACCATCTGTCTTGCCATATCGCCCGCTATGAAGAAGCTCGGCGTGCGCAACCGATGCCGCGTTTTCGAGATTCCCGAGGGCATCAAATATTTCAAGGCGAAGCCGCGCATGCGACTCTACATGGAGCGCTCCGCCCAAATTTACGGCATCTATTTGCGGCATGTATCCCCCGCCGACATCTATCCCTATTCAATCGACGAGTGCTTCATCGACGCAACACCCTATTTAGCGCTCGAAAAGAAAACCGCGCGCGAATGGGCAGCCGAGCTCATAGAGGCTGTGAAAGCGGAAACAGGCATAACGGCCACGGCGGGCATTGGGGAAAACCTCTTCCTAGCTAAGGTTGCGCTCGACGTGCTCGCAAAGAAGAGCCCCGATTTCATTGGGGAGCTCACCGAGGCGTCATTTCGCGAAACCATGTGGCACCACGAGCCCATCACCGATGTTTGGAACATCGGCCCCGGCATTGCGGCGAGGCTCGCCAAGCACGGCGCGCGCACGCTTTATGACGTAACGCAGCTGCCAGAAGATGTGCTCTATCGCGAATTCGGAGTAAACGCCGAATTCCTCATCGATCACGCCTGGGGCCAAGAGCCTTGTACCATCGAGGAAATCAAGGCATGGAAGCCCGTTGGAAAGTCCATAGCCAACGGGCAGGTGCTCGAACGCGACTACTCGTTCGAAGACGCCCGCACCGTGCTGCGAGAGATGGTTGAATCGAGCGTGCTCGACATGATTGAAAAGGGCTTAGCGGCACGGCGCGTGTCGCTGCATGTGGGCTACGCGAAGGCTCATGGCGCCACCGCAACCGGAGGCTTCGCCCATCTCCAAACGCAAGCCGAACTGAAACACGCTTACGACAATGCGAGATTCAACGAGATCCAAAGCCATCGGCCGCATCGCAATGCGGACGATGAAACACGCGTTTTCGTCGGCGAGCACGGCACACGAATCATTGGGCCCGGCGCGCGCAACAGCGGCTACCACGAAGCCACAGGTGGAGCACGCACGCTCGATGCGCCCACGAACTCATTCCACCTCCTGTTCGGCGCCGCGGCGCAGCTCTTCGACGGCCACGTCGATCCCGAACGCCCAATACGACGCATTATGTTGGGTTTTTCTGAAATCGTCGAAGCGGAAGGCTGTCAAATGAGCCTTTTTTCCGCGCCCGAAGAAGAACAGCGCGAACGGGATATACAAAAAGCCATGCTTGCCGTGCAATCGAGGTTCGGCAAAAACTCTGTGCTCTTCGGCACGAGCCTTAAAAAGAACGCGACGATGCGCAAGCGAAACATGCAAATTGGAGGTCACAATGCCGGCTGAATGGGATACCTATCTTGAACGCATGGGTGCCGAAGAAGCGAATGCGCCATACGAGCACAAGGCGCGCGCCTATCCCGAGCGGGCACGCCAATTCATGCCATTTTCGGCGTTGAGGGGCTACGAGGAAATGCTCACCGAAGTAGAGCAAAACGCCATCGCGGAAGAAGAACGCTTCACGGAAACGTACCGCGACGACGCTCCATAATAGAAGGCTCGTCCATCCCTCCCCGAAGACGGCCAACAAAAAAAGAGACCGAAAGAAATTTCGGTCTCTTTTCGTTTCAAGCGAAAGAGTTTTACGCGTTCAGCTTCTTGGCAAGCAGCTGATTGATAACCTTCGGATTGCCCTGGCCGCGCATTTCCTTCATGCACTGGCCCACGAAGAAGCCGATGAGCTTCGTGTTGCCCTCTTTGTAACGAGCAACCTCATCGGGGTTCGCGGCAATCACGGCATCGACAACGGCCTCGATGGCGCTCGTGTCGCTTACCTGTTTCATGCCACGTTCGTCAACGATGGCCGAGGGGTCCTTATCCTCGTCAATCACAGCAGCGAAAACTTCCTTGCCCTGCTTCGAGGAAATTGCATCGGTCGCAATAAGCTCAACGAGCTCAATTGCGCGCGCGGGCGTAAGCGGGCATTCTGCCAAGTTGAACGACTCGTCGGCGTTCATGCGCGCCGTGATGTCATTAATCGCGAGGTTCGCGAGCGGCTTAGCCAGCTTGGAAGCCTTATCGCCGGCAAGCTCCATGCCCCTCTCGAAGAAGTTCGAGGTGGCGCGGTGCTCAACCAAATGACGCGCGTCGTAGGCCGAAAGGCCGAAGCTTTCCTGGTAGCGCGCGGCCTTCTGGTCGGGCAGTTCGGGAAGCTTGGCGCGAACGCCGTCGATCCACTCGTCGGTCAAATCGTACGGAGCAAGGTCAGCCTCGGGGAACAGGCGGTAGTCATCAGCGGTTTCCTTCACGCGCATCACGATGGTACGCTTCGCCGACGGATCCCAATGGCGCGTTTCCTGATAGATTTGGCCACCCTCTTCAAGCACCTGGGCCTGACGACAAATCTCATAAGCCAAGCCGTCGTGCAGATTCTTGAACGAGTTCATATTCTTGAGCTCGGTCTTCACGCCCAAGCCCGTAGAACCGCGACGGCGCAGCGACACGTTGCCGTCACAACGCATGGAGCCTTCCTCCATGGAGCAGTCGGAAATGCCAATGGCCAAATAGATTTGGCGAAGCTTCTGCATGAACAGGCGGGCCTCTTCAGGCGTGCGCAAGTCAGGCTCGGTCACAAGCTCGATGAGCGGAGTACCCGCGCGGTTGTAGTCGACGAGCGAGTGCGTAGCACCAGCGATACGGCCTTCGTCGCCGCCGATATGCACCATCTTGCCCGCGTCCTCTTCCATATGGATGCGCGTGATGCCCACGTGCGCCACATAGCCGTCTTCGGTCGCGGTGACGTTGCCTTGGCTTTCGCCTGGCTTCAAGCCGTCAAGGTCGATGCGCTCTTTTGCGCCGGCGCCGTCGACCTCAAGGTCGAGGTGGCCGCGCATGCAGAACGCCACGGAGCCCTGCGTGGTCTGGAAGTTTTTCGCCATATCGGGATACATATAGTTCTTGCGGTAGAACATCGAATGCTTCTCGATATCGCAATTGGTGGCCAAGCCGGCGAGCACAATGCTCTCGATGGCGGCCTTGTTGGGCACGGGGAGCGCGCCAGGCAGGCCCAGGCAAATGGGGCACGTGTGCGTATTGGGGTCGGCGCCGAATTCGAGCTTGCAACCGCAGAACATCTTCGTGTTCAACGTAGTAAGCTCGGCATGGATCTCCAAGCCGATGACGGCTTCCCAATCCTGCAAAACCTCTTCGAGCTTCTTCATTACCGAATCGCCCCCATTCCGCGTTCTGCGCCCAGCGCCTGCGCTCCGCTTCGCGGTGCTCGGCGTTCAACAGCCCACTGGGCTGTTGAATCCTGCAAAACCTCTTCGAGCTTCTTCATGCTATTCACCGGCCTTTCCAGCAGCAAAATCGGGCGCGATGGGAGCTGCGCCATACACGGCCTCGAGCGCCGCTGCAGCGCGGAACATGTTCTCGTCTTTGAACTGGGGCGCGATGAGCTGCACGCCCACAGGCAGGCCCGTATCGCCGCCCAGGCCGCACGGCACGCTCATGCCGCCGTTGCCTGCGATATTAATCGATACCGTGAAAACGTCAGACAGGTGCATCTCGACTGGATCGCCGATTTCGCCGAACTTGAATGCGGTACGCGGGCTCGTAGGGGCGAGAATGACGTCGCATTTCTCGTATGCAGCCTGGTAGTCCTGCGTAATAAGCGTGCGCACCTGCTGAGCCGGATAATAGTATTTCTCGTACACGCCGCTCGAAAGCAGGTAGCTGCCCAGCATAATGCGGCGCTTGGCCTCCATGCCGAAGCCGGCAGCGCGGCTTGCCTCGTATTGGCTGCCGAGGTCTTTGTGGCCTTCGGCGCAATAGCCATAGCGAACCGAGTCGAAGCGCGCCAAATTCGAGAACGCCTCGCACGGGCCCAGCACGTAATATGCGGAGATGGCCGCATCGGCATGAGGAAGCTCGACTTCCACGATTTCAGCGCCCGCCTCGCGAAGTGCCTCGGTGGCTTCAGAAACGCGAGCCTTCACCTCGTCGGTAAGGCCGGGCGCATTCATGAATCCGGACACAACGCCAATGCGCATACCTTCGACGCCCTGCTCGCACGCGGCGCGGAAATCGGCCTTCACGTACTGCGAGGTGCAGTCCATGGGGTCGTGGCCGCAAATGGCGTCCATCGCGGCGGCGGCATCGCGCACGCTGCGCGCGAACGGGCCGACCTGGTCAAGCGAGCTGCCGAACGCAACCACGCCATAACGCGAAACCATACCATAGGTCGGCTTCACGCCAACAATGCCGCAGAACGCTGCAGGCTGGCGAATTGATCCACCCGTGTCGGAACCGAGCGTGACGCACGCAAGACCAGCCGCGACCGATGCCGCAGAGCCGCCGGAGCTGCCGCCCGGGACGCGCTCAAGATCCCACGGGTTTTTGGTGGGGCCGAACGCGGAGGTCTCGGTGGAGCTGCCGAATGCGAATTCGTCCATGTTGAGCTTGCCCAGCGGAATGCCGCCTGCCTCAATAGTTTTGGCAACGCACGTCGCGGTATAAGGCGAGACATAGTTTTCAAGCATGAGGGATGAACACGTGGTGTGCGTGCCCTCGTAGTTCATGTTGTCTTTGAACGCCACAGGTACGCCAGCGAGCGGACCCATTTCGTCAAAGGTGCCGTTTGCGAGCGCCTCATCGATTTTCGCGGCCTGCTCGAAGGCAGCATCTTTCGTGAGTTCCAAGAATGCATGCACTTCGCCATCGAGTTCCTCGATGCGCTTGAAGCTTGCCTCAGCGACTTCACGCGCCGTGAAATCACCTGCCAGAAGACCGGCACGAATGTCGGCCACGTTCATATTCGCGTTATACGCCATCACTGATCGCCTCCGCCCAAAATAGCCGGGATAAGGAAGCTACCGTCTTGCTGCTTAGGAGCATTGGAGAGCGCCTGCTCCTGCGTGAAACCAGGTACTTCCACGTCTTCGCGCATCACGTTGGAAAGGCCTCCGATAGGATGGAACGTAGGATCCACGCCCTCGAGGTCGAATTCGGTGATGGGCTTAAGCGTTTCGATGATGCTGTTCAAATCAACCGTCATCTGAGCGAGCTCTTCATCGGTGAGCCCGATGCGCGCATACGTGGCAATGTCACGCACGTCGCGTTCTGTGAGTTGCTGAGTCATGCGACTTCTCTTTCCTTCTCGATTCGCTTTTCCACAGGCGACCTGCCAGCAGTTTTCCAAAGCGAACTGCATGAGAACATAACGTTCGTATGATAGCAAACCCGCAGGCAACTACGCACGAGCCAACCAGATGCCCAGTAAAGTTCAACAGACCGAAATATGCAGGACGCGTATGCCTGATTGAAGTGACTCGTTTTCCAGCTGAGGCGCGTCGTAGCAGCGGGATACCTGGTACACCCTCATTTAGGCGAAGCCTCATAGCGCATTCAGGCAGGATGGGCGCTCGGCGGGGCTTTCTCAGGGGTCGTCGGCGTTCATTTCCGCTTTTATTTCAA
>OLOX01002328.1_pt1 | contig 15934 bp, 14 predicted proteins | sample 1672091 | NCBI WGS metagenome assembly OLOX01 (sample SAMEA3136644, study PRJEB25190) | human gut metagenome | reverse complement strand
TATAACATCGCCCCTTGCGGGGCTCATTTGGTGGGATTGTCCGTTTCCCGGGGTTCCCTGCGGTCACCCCGGGCTAACGATGACATCGCTCCCGACGGGAGCTCCCGGGGTTGCCTTGTGCGACGTGGGGGATACGGTGTGGGCACCCATTACTAATTTCTCATTCCTAATTCCTAATTGATCTCATTCCTAATTAATTTGTGTTCCTGACTTTTCATTATATATAATTGGAGAAAGCGTTGAAGAAATGTGGGACGGTTCAATTCCGTCCCACATTTCTCATTGTTTCGGGGCGCTTTTTTTCAACCAATGGGATGGGTTTTGCGTTTTTTTTGTAATTTTGTGGGTTAATCGACACCCTTTGTATGCGTAAACTCAATCCATTGCATCTGCTTCTGGCCGTGATTGTCGCCGTGATGACGGTGGCATGCGCCAATATGGGACGCCCCGAGGGTGGCCCGCGCGACGAGACGCCCCCTGCATACGTGAGCTCGAATCCCGCGATGGGACAGCTGAGAGTGAAGGGTAACAAGGTGACGGTGACGTTCGACGAGAACATCGCCCTCGACGACGCCATGAACAAGATTGTGGTATCTCCGGCGCAGCGCACCACCCCGGCAATATCCATTGTGGGACGGCGCGTCACCGTCGAGCTGCGCGACACGCTGATTCCCAACACCACATACACCATAGATTTCTCGGATGCCATCAAGGACCTCAACGAGGGGAATGTGCTCGACGGGCTGGCGCTCGACTTTGCGACGGGCGACTCGATAGACACCCTGCGCATCTCAGGAATGGTCTTCGAGGCGCGCACGCTCGAGCCCGCTCAAGGTATGCTTGTCGGGGTCTACTCAAACCTGTCTGACACGGCGCTGACCACACTCCCCCTCGAGCGCATCACCAAGACCAACCAGCTCGGGCAGTTCACGCTGCGCAACCTCAAGGAGGGGGTCTACCGCATATTCGCCATCAACGACGTGAACCGCGACTATCACTGGGACAGGTCGGAGGACATCGCGTTCTATGACGTCACGGTGTCTCCTACAAGCGAGCCGATGACGGTGACGGACACGCTGGTGAGCGCGTCGGGCGAGCGCGACTCGATGGTGACGCGCGGAGCCACACGCTTCCTCCCCGACGACGTGCTGCTGACATGGTTCAACGAGGGGTATTCGGCGCAGTATCTCAAGGACTACAAGCGTCCGGCCCTCAACCAGATAACGCTCAATTTCGGCGCAAAGGCCGACTCGCTGCCGAGGATGCGTCTGGTCAACACCCACCGCGCGGGCGATGACATAAGCCTGTGGACGTCACTCGACGCCTCGGCGGGGCTGGACTCGCTGACATACTGGATAACAGACTCGACCCTCTCGGACCTCGACTCGCTGTTCATCGAGACGCGCTACCTGCGCACCGACACGCTGGGCGAGCTGTCTGAGAAGACCGACACGCTCAAATTCCTGCTGCGCGGCAACCTGACCAAGAAGCGCCGCACACAGGAGGCCGAGAAGGCTGCCGAACGCCGTGCCAAGGAGCTGGCCGACATCGAGAAGCGCAACGAGTCGATACGCGAGCGCAACATAAAGCTGCGCGCCGAGGGTGAGGACACCACCGAGTGGCTGCGCCCCGAGGCGCCCGAGATCAAGTATCTCGACTTCAAGCTGTCGGGCAGTTCGTCGCAGGACCTCAACAAGCCGATGGTGTTCAAGTCGCCTACGCCGATCGCCTCGATAGACTCCACAGGGGTGAGGATGGAAATGGAGGTAGACTCGGTGTGGTATCCCGTGGCCGCGCCGAGGCTGACCCGCGCCGAGCCGCTGAGGCCGATGGTCTACGTCGCGCCATACGAGTGGGAGGAGGCCACCAGATACCGCATCACCATAGACTCGGCGGCGGTGACAGACGTTTTCGGCAACCACAACAAGCAGATACAGCAAGAGCTGAACACCAAGGCGAGGGCCGAGTACTCGACCCTCTCGTTCAACCTCTCGGGACTCGACGGACGCAAGGCCGTGGTCGAGCTGCTGCAGGGCGACAAGCCGGTCATCACCACTCCGGCCAAGGGTGACAATGTGCTGATAGAGTATATCAATCCGGGCGCATACTATGCGAGGCTGTTCATCGACGCCAACGGCGACGGCAAGTGGACCACGGGCTCGGTGGCCGACTCGATACAGCCCGAGGAGGTATATTACTATCCACGCAAGATAAACCTGAAGAAGAACTGGGACATGGAACAGGACTGGAACATCAACGAGCTCCCCGTAGACATGCAGAAACCCCAGGACATCAAGACCAACAAGCCCAAGCGCAAGAAGGGCGAGCGCGACGAGACCACTCCAGAGGAGGAGGAAGAGGACGAGTTCTTTGACGACCCGTTCATGCGCGACGCCACCCGCAACAACGGCCTCGGAGGCTCCACGAGGGGCACCGGGGTGCGCCGCGGCTCGAACAACCCGTATCTGTGATGACAATATGAACGCAACAGCCTCAAAACGTGTGGGCATACTGCTCAAATATGTCGTGCCCCTGGTCATCAGCATCGGCCTCTGCTGGCTGCTGCTCAGGGACATGGACCTGCGCGAGATGTGGCACACCGTGCGCACGCAGTGCGATTTCCGCTGGATGTGGGGCAACCTCGCCCTGGCGCTCTGCGCCCAGGTTGCGCGCGCTGCCCGATGGCGGATACAGCTCCGCGCCCTGGGCATAAAGGCCGGGCTGTGGGAGCTGTCACTGAGCATCTTCGGCACATATTCGGTCAACCTCGTGCTGCCCCGTCTCGGCGAGGTGTGGCGGTGCGGGTTCGTGGCACGGCGCGAGAAGGCGCCGTTCACGCAGGTGTTCGGGTCGATGGTGGCCGACCGTCTGGCCGACACGGTGTGCGTGGGGCTGCTCACGCTGCTCACGTTCACGTTTGCCGGAAGCCACCTCTCATCCTATCTCGGGCAGGATCCCGGTAAGCTGGAGTCGCTCACGGCCCTCGTGACCTCGCCCGTGCTGTGGGGTGTGATTGCCGCGTGCACTGTCGCGGCAGTGGCCCTCTTCATGCGCTTTCCCCGCCACTGGCTCGTGGTTAGGATCAAGAACATCTGGCGCGGACTGTGGAAAGGATTCGCCGTATTGGCCACGATGCCCGGCAAGGGGCGCTGGCTGCTGCTGACCGCCGCGATATGGGGCTCGTATATCGCCTCGATGTGGTTTGCCTTCCAGTCGTTCCCGCTCACGGCCGATGTGCTCGGCCTCTACGGGCTGCGCGCCCTGATGGTATGCTTCGTGCTGTCGAGCATCTCGATGGCTGTCCCCTCGAACGGCGGCATCGGCCCCTACCAGTGGGCGCTGATATTCGGCCTGTCGTTCTACTCGGCGGGTATTCCCGGCCTTGACTACCAATACTGTGCGGCCTTCGCCAACATGCTCATGGGCACACAGACACTTTTCCTCATCATCCTGGGCCTCTTCACATTCGGTTGGATAGCCCTCACAAACAAGAAGAAATGAAGCTCATAGACGACTCTGACGACTATTTCCTCCACGATTTCAGTGAGGAGAACGACAACACCGCCTCAACCCCTCAGCCCGGCGCCGGAGACGCCCCCGTCACGGACACTCCCGACACGCCCCGCGAGCAGACTGAGAGGAACTTCGACTTCAACGGCACCCCGGGGGTGACCCCCGACCCTCCCGCCAGGCCCCGTCGGCGACGCAGCCGCTGGCGGCGCACCATGTGGTGGGTGTTCCTGGTGCTGTTCGCCGTGCTGGCCGGAGCCTTCTACATACGCTATTTCGTGCCCCACACCACCGAGAGCAAGGTGACGGGGTTCATCACCAATGTCGAGAAGCGAGGCATCGTCTATAAGACCTTCGAGGGGGAGATGATCTCGCAGAGCCGCCTTGTCGACAAGGAGCACCTCTATCAGCGCGACGTGGTGTTCTCGATACCCGACGACTCGCTGGGACGCGCCCTGCAGGCCCTCCAGGGCACGGGACGCCCGGTCGAGCTGACCGTCAAGCGCTACTACGGCACCATACCCTGGCGCGGCGCCACCAACACCATAGTCACATCGTTCAGGGAGCTCTGAACCATATCCAATCCATAGCACAAGCAATGGCCATCCGCATACTGCCACCCGAAGATTTCCTCGAGGCCCGCGTCACGCTCCCCCTCTCGAAGAGCATGAGCGCGCGCGCCCTCGTCATCAGTGCCCTCACCGGGGGGGCACCCCTCCCCTCGCCCGTCTCGCGGTGCGACGACACCGACGCGCTCGTCAAGGCCCTCTCAGACCCCACGGCCACAGACATCAATGTCGGGGCCGCAGGCACCACCATGCGCTTCCTCACAGCCTATTATGCCGCCCGTCCGGGCCATCTCCCCGTCAGGCTCGACGGCTCGGAGCGCATGCGCCAGCGTCCCATAGGGACACTCGTCGAAGCCCTGCGCACACTCGGCGCCGACATAGAGTATGAGGGCGAAGAGGGATTCCCGCCCCTGCTGATACGCGGCAAGGCCCTCGAGGGGGGCACGCTCGACATCGACGCCTCGGTGAGCTCGCAATATATATCGGCCCTCCTCATGGTGGCGCCGCTCATGGCCCGGGGCCTGCGCCTCAACCTCAGGGGCGAGATTGCCTCGAAGCCCTACATCCGCATGACCCTCCGCATGATGGAGGATGCCGGAATCGAGTCCGAGCTCACGCCCGACACCGTGACGGTGCCCCACGGCACCTACACCCTCCCCGCCGACCCGCGTCCCATCGAGGGAGACTGGAGCGGCGCCGCCGTGTGGTATGAGACCGAGGCCCTTGCGGCAGGAATCATCACCATCGACAACCTTGCCGTGCATGATTCGGTGCAGGGAGACAGCCGCCTGGCCGACATCTACAGCCGCCTGGGTGTGGTCACCGAGGCCGAGGGTGACGAGGGTGTGCCCGAGCTCACGGCCAATCCCGACCCCGACGCGAGGGCAGTGATAGACTTCTCGGACTGCCCCGACCTGGCACAATGCGTCACCGTGACCTGCGCCATGCTCGGCATCCCCTTCAGGTTCAGCGGACTGGGCACCCTCGCCATCAAGGAGACCGACCGCGTGGAGGCACTGCGCCGCGAGCTGGCCAAGATCGGGGTCGGCATAGAGATACCTGCCCCGGGCTTCATGGAATGGGACGGACGGCGCCGTCCCGTCACCGAGCTCCCGGTGTTCGACACATACGACGACCACCGCATGGCCATGTGCCTCGCCCCGGTGGCCCTCTATATGCCCGGCATCATCATCAACAACCCCGAGGTCGTGAGCAAGTCATATCCCGAGTTCTGGACTCAGTTCGAGAGCGCGGGCTTCACACTGCTCGACCCCTCGGTGACACCCGACCCTCAGCCCGAGTCATGACAGGCGCGCTCATCATACTGGCCGTCACCATAGCCACAGGCATCGTGCTGCGGCTCACCCATCGTCCCGACCCGGCCGACGGGAACTCCCCTGCCCCGCCCTCTCCCGAACCTGAGACCAGCGAGTGCTGCGGCCTCCATGCCGTGTGCGAGAAACAGGCCGCCTCGGTCGAGGGGCCCGACTATTTTGACGACGAGGAGCTTGACCGCTTTGCCGGACACGACCCCGCCACATATACCGACGAGGAGGTCGAGGAGTTCCGCAACGTGCTCTACACCCTCATACCCTCTGACGTATTCCCGTGGGGAGCCTCGCTGACGCGCCGCGGTGTGGCCCTCCCCGACCCTCTGCGCGACGAGTGGATAATGCTTTGCGAGGAGGAGAAGGGATGACGGCCACAGGTATGCTCGGATACGGATTCTTTGTCAACGCCCTCATAGGGGTGCTTCTGCTGAGCGTGGCATCGGCCATCATAGGCACCTATATCGTGTCGCGCCGCCTCGTCTCAATCTCGGGCGGCGTCACCCACGCCTGCTTCGGAGGTCTCGGCCTCGGCTACTGGCTCGGCATCAGCCCCGTGGCCACCGCGGCCCTGTTTGCCGTCGGCTCGTCGCTGGGCGTACAGTGGATGTCGTCGCGCCACCGCGTGCGCGAGGACTCGGCCATCGCCGTCATCTGGGCCCTCGGCATGGCTGTGGGCACACTGTTCATATTCCTCACGCCGGGTTATGTGCCCGAGCTCAACGCCTTCCTGTTCGGCAACATCCTCACCATCTCGCGTGCCGACCTGTGGATGTTCGGCATCTTCACCGTCGTGCTCATCGCCTTCATGGCCGCACTCTACGACAGGATTGTCATCTGCGCCTTCGACCCCGACTTTGCCCGCGTGCGCAGGCTCCCCGTCACATTCATCTCCACGGTGATGACCGTGCTGACCGCCGTGTGCATCGTGCTCACCATCAGGCTTGTCGGTGTGATGCTGCTGATGTCGATGCTGGCCCTCCCGCAGATGACCGCCGAGGTATTCGCCCGCCGCTTCGGCAGCATAATGCGCCTCAGCATCCTCATCTCGCTGCTCTGCTCGGTGGGAGGCCTCTTCCTCGCCACCGTCATCGAGGTACCATGCTCGGCCCTCATAGTCCTCGTCATGGCCGCCGCCTACCTCCTCGCCCGTCTTATCAAACTGACAATATATTGACAATTAACCCCATATTATGCCATTAAATGACAATATATTGACAGTTAACATCGAAACTCCGCGGGAGATAATGCTGCGCATCGCGGCCAAAGTCAAGGCTCGCAGGCTCGAGCTTGACCTGACCCAGAGCGGACTGGCAGTCCGTGCGGCCATACCATTGTCAACATACCGCAGGTTCGAGCGTACGGGCGACATATCGCTCCAGTCGCTGCTAAACATAGCCATGGTGCTCGACTGTCTCGGAGACTTTGCGACGCTGTTTGCCACACGGCATTACAGTTCGCTCGAAGATATGGTCAACAATAACGACAAACCTCGCCGAAGAGGAAAGAAAAATGGATAATCTCAAAAGGATTGCCGTAACGTTTTCAGGCAACAAGGTTGGCAGCATGGCCCTTACCCCGGAGGGATTATGCGCCTTCGAATATGCCCCGGAATGGATTGCAGACGGGTTCTCCATCTCACCGTTCGAACTTCCTCTCCGTCCCGGCGTCTTTGTGGCCCGTCCGAGACCATTCGGAGGGGGATTCGGTGTATTTGACGATTCACTGCCGGATGGCTGGGGAATGCTCGTCCTCGACCGTTACCTGCGCTCGCAAGGCATCAACCCAACCACACTCAACCTGCTTGACAAGCTGGCCCTCGTGGGCTCTACAGGGCGCGGCGCACTCTCATTCGAGCCGGATCACAGCATCACAAAGTATGATGACATTGTAAACTTCGACGCACTTGCCACAGACGCCGCCCGAATTCTGACGTCAGATACCTATATGGGCCGTGGCATCGAAGAATTCCAGAGGCACGGCGGATCGCCCGGAGGTGCAAGGCCGAAAGTCTCGGTTACTATTGACGGAGAAGAATGGCTCGTAAAATTCAGGGCCACAAGCGACCCTTCTGACATAGGCGAGACAGAATACCGATATTCGTGCCTGGCACGCCGGTGTGGAATCGAGATGACGGAGACAAGACTCTTTGAGGGACGTTATTTCGGCACACGGCGCTTTGACAGGACATCAGGAGGCGGACGCCTCCATGTGGTGAGCATGGCCGGACTCCTCGGTGCAGACTACCGCGTGCCATCAATAGACTATTGCCATATCTTCAAAGTCGGCATGGCCCTGACAAGACGTGTCGACGAACTCTGGAAGATATATCGCCTCATGGTTTTCAATTATCTCATAGGCAACCGCGACGACCATGCCAAGAATTTCTCGTTCATCCGGCGCGGAGAGAGCTGGCATTTCGCCCCCGCTTATGACTTGCTCCCCTCTCACGGAATGAACGGATTCCACACCACGACATTCAATGACATAATCGCACCTGAGCCCACAGACCTTGTGGCAATAGCCGTCAGCTTTGGTCTCGACAGGAACGAGGCCAAGAAAACCTTCGACTCAATCCGCGCAGCCATAGCACAGGACCTGTAACGACAGACCGCGCCCGGGGACGGTTGGTCCGGCGGGCGCGGTGTGATGATGGTCTGTGACGGATTCCTGCTTATTTTGCAGCAGCGATAGAGTCCTTGCGGAACTGCTTGAGGAGCTTCTCAAGCTCAAGTGATGCCTTGCGGGCACGTGCGCCTGCGGCCTTGTTGCCGCTCTCTGCCTGCGAGGCAGCGTCCTTTGCGAATGCTTCGAAACCGGCTGAAATCTTTTCGACGAGGGTCTTCATTTGGGATGATGGAATTAAGGGTTGATATATTAGAGTTGATTCTTTTTGCTGCTGTGCTGCAAGAACTGATGAGAATTGCCGTGACAGGTAACAATTTGTAGATTTGCAAATTTACATACATTTATCGGATATTTGCAAATGTTTGGGACGTTTTTTCGGCTCTCGCTTCTCATAATGAGGACTTTTTGTCAAAAATATGGCAACTCCAGGTGTTTTTAGCGAAATTTTGGCTAACTTTGACAGCATTTTCCAGCAATAGAATCTTACTTGCCGCCATGATAGACTATACCCGCTTCACTCTCGACAACGGTCTCAGGGTGATTCACAACTATGACCCCTCTACCGCCATGGTGGCGGTAGACACCCTGTATGACGTAGGCTCGCGCGACGAGGATGCCTCGCTGACAGGACTGGCCCACCTGTTCGAGCATCTGATGTTCGGCGGCTCGGCACATATCCCCGACTTTGACGCCGAGATGGAACGTGCCGGGGGCATAAACAATGCCTCGACAAGCTGCGATTTCACCAACTTCTATGACGTCGCACCGGCTGTGAATTTCGAGACGCTGCTGTGGCTCGAGTCAGACCGTATGCTGGGCCTCGCCTTCTCGCCCCAGAGTCTCGAGGTACAGCGGTCGGTGGTAATCGAGGAGTTCAAGCAGACACACCTGAACCGTCCGTATGGCGACCTCTCGCACCGTCTGCGCGAGATGCTCTACACCACCCACCCCTACCGTTATCCCACGATAGGCAAAGAGGTGAGCCATATAGAGCGGGTGACGATGGACGACGTGAAGCGGTGGTTCTACAGCCATTACGCGCCCAACAACGCCGTCCTGGCCGTGAGCGGCAACGTGACGCCCGAGGAGTGCCGCCGCCTCGTCGAAAAATGGTATGGCTCGATACCGCGCCGCGAGATAGCACCGCGCCTGTGGACGCCCGAGCCCCCCGTCGACAGGCCGCGCGAGACCACCGTGCGCGCCGATGTGCCCAGAGCCATGGTTGTGGCGGCCTTCCCCATGCCGGGCTATGGCGAGGAGGGGTACATCGAGGCCGACCTTATCACCGACATACTTGCATCGGGACGCTCGTCGCGTTTCTATACGCGCCTCTTAGGTGTCAATCCGCTTTTTGCCGAGGCAGACGCGTCGATCATCGGCAGCGAGGAAGCCGGATTCCTGATGCTCAAGGCCCAGCTCAACGAGGGGATGGAGGACCGTACATCCGAGGCTCTCGAGGCAATGCTTGCCCAGGCCTACGCACTGCGCGACACAGCCGGGCCGGACACACCCGACGGAGTGAGCGACGACGAGGTGACACGCGCCGTCAACCGCTATGTCAGCAACTCCGAGTTCTCGGCAATAAGCCATCTCGGGCGTGCCGAGGCTCTGGCCCTGGCAGAGATGCACGGCGAGGATGTCAACTCGATTGTCGGACGCTATCGCAACGCCACCACACCTTCGGTAGCACGTGCGGCAAAAAGCATACTCGACCCCGCGCACCTGTGCGTGCTCACTTATCTCCCGGCCTGACAGACAGATAAAAAAGAATTGTCCCCGTGACAGTCGAAACGGCTGTCGCGGGGACTTCCACAGAGCGTCAGTGCAAGCTGCGCTTCCTGTTTCTTTCAGTTTTCAGTATATAGGGTAAGAAGATAGGGAGATACAGAGGTGGCTTCGTCACAGTCCGTGCTTATGCAGACGGACTTAGACGGGGATATGGTACGGATACACGCCGACAGAGCGGACATAATCCGGCATGCGGGAGAGCATGATGTCGTTTTGAGAAGAAGGAGATTGGTGTAGAGTTATGCTGTCTTTAGGATAAAAGACGGATTTATAAATGGTGGTGGGACGGAAAAGTACGATGAAAAGGGGAGATCAATGAATTAACAGTGAGGCCGTCGCATCGGGCTTGTGGGTAGGGGATAACAATCTGGCCTGCAGGGCCGAACTGTCGTGGGGAGCATATTGTGCAGCGTTAATTAATAAGCACTGGCGTCAGGTAGTCTGTGAGTCACAGTGCAAAGTTAGGGTGAATAAGTCTAATTTCCAAATTTAAAATAAAAAAAGTTGGTTTTTGTACCCTCACCAAAACTCAACACATTGATTCACAGACTACTGACTGTGCGTTAACGTCCTTTCCACCAAGAAAGCAACTTGGCCGCCACGCGTATCGCCTCGGCCATGTCGGCCTTGTGTTCAGAGCTCTCGAAGATACTTTTCACCTCTATCAGGCATAGACCAGCGCTTCCGGCTACGGTGAGATAGGGGAAAGGCGGGAAGCCATCGCCTCCACATGCCCGGAGGCCGAGAGATGCCGCCACCAGCATGGCGTCGACAGCAGTGAGCGCAAACAGTGCGGCATAATAGCTTGTGAGCTTCGAGACAGTGCGCCGCAGGCCCCCCGAGGTGCATGGACGCCCCTCGCGGCGCGAACGGCGCAGTCCGGCCCACAGATCGGCCATGAGGGCTACAAGGACGCCGGTATAGCACACGGCAAGGACGATGAAGACGGTTGTGATGATGCGTGTCATGTTTTTTAGGCAAATTTACGCCATGAGATGCCCGCAGATGGTGCGGTAATGCCGAATTTTCATTAACTTTGCGGTCACATAGACATTTATACCACCCTGTATGACATACGATTTTGACCTTGAGATAAACCGACGCGGCACAGGTGCCATGAAGACCGACGCGCTTGCCACATTCTTCGGACGCGAAGACATCGAGGGCCTATGGATAGCCGACATGGACTTTGCCGTAGCCCCCGAGATAACCTCGGCCCTTGCCCGCAGGTTCTCGCACGCCATCTACGGCTATTCGGCGGTGCCCGAGAGCTACTGGCAGTCCATCATAGACTGGCTGCGCACCCGCCACGGCTGGCATGTGGGACGCGAGGACCTCATCTATGTCAACGGTGTGGTCAAGGGGATAGGATTCCTCATCAACTACTTCACGCGCCCCGGCGACAAGATGCTTATCCAGCCCCCCGTCTACCACCCCTTCAGGCGTCTCATCGAGGAGAACGGCCGCGTCTGCGTCACATCGCCGTTGCGGCGCACCGCCACAGGCTACGAGATGGACCTCGACGACCTCGAAGAGAAATTCCGCATCCACCGTCCGGCCATAATGATACTCTGCAACCCCCATAACCCAGTGGGGCTGCAGTGGAGCCGCGATACCCTGGCGCGTGTGGCAGACCTGGCCAAGAAATATGGCGTCAAGGTCATCTCAGACGAGATTCACGGCGACCTGGTGCTGTGGGGACAGCCCCATATCCCGTTCCTTGAGGCCTCGGAGGCAGCCGCCGAGGTGGGCATCGCGCTCGGCGCCCCATCAAAGACATTCAATATCCCCGGCCTGTCAAGCTCATGGATTGTCATAAAGTCCGAGCCCCTAAAGCGCGGATTCTTCCACTGGATGGAAGCCAACGAGTTCTCGGAGCCTACCTTCGTGGCCACCATCGCCACAGAGACGGCCTACCGTCACGGCGAGCCCTGGCTTGAGGCCGCCATGGACTATATCGAGGAGAACATACGCGTGGTCGAGGAGTTCTTTGCCGAATATCTCCCCGTCATCAAGCCTGTCAGGCCCGAGGCATCCTTCCTCGTATGGCTCGACTGCCGCGCCCTTGGACTGCCGCACGACGAGCTGGTGAGCCTCTTCGTAGACAATGCCCACCTCGCCCTCAACGACGGCGCGATGTTCGGCGACGAGGGGTCGGGCTACATGCGCTTCAACGTCGCCTCCCCCCGCCACATAGTACTCCGCTGCCTCCGCCAGCTCGAAAAAGCCATAAAGGAGAGGGAATAGGAGTCCGGCCCTGCGCAGGATCCGGAAACGTAGTCCCAAGGCAAGCCTTAGGGGAAATACGCATATTTTTTTCTCCAGCCCCGCAGGCGTCGGGGAATACATCTATACCTACCATGAAAACATTCTCTCAAATCTACGTCATGCTTGTCTTCGGGGTCAAATATCGCCTGGGGCTACTGCCGCAGGCCCACCGGCTCCACATCCACTCTATGGTCGGCAAACTGGTCAATGACCATGGCAAAGGTTCGGTACCAGTGGCCGTCGGTGGTACAAAAGACCATATTCATGTATTGGTATCACTGTCCCCAAGCATTGCAATCGCCGACCTGGTGCGTGAGATAAAGTCACGTTCGAGCCGATGGATAAACGAGAATCGCCTTACGGTCGGGCGGTTTGAGTGGCAGGCGGGATACGGAGCTTTCAGCTATTCACAGTCATCCAGAGAGGACGTGATGAGATATGTTTTTAATCAAGAAGAACATCATCGCAGGATGACATTCCGCGAAGAGCTCGAATGGTTTCTAAAACGATTCGAGGTTGCATGTGATCCGCAGACATTGCCCGACGACCCAATCTGAGTATTCCCCGACCCCTACGGGGCCGGATTCAGAGGGGAATCGTGTTGACCCCAAGGCAAGCCTTGGGGCTACATTCCCACGCCCCGCGCAAGGCGGGGCAATCCGTCACGCGTCCAATATAGCCATCGGGAAAGAGATTCGGATACATTCACATGAGAGAATCCACACCCAATTTGACCAACACAGGGTGTTTGTCGCCCCGCCTTGTGCGGGGAAATCCACGCCACACCCAATTTGACCCTCGCAGGGGAATTTGCCGCCCCGCCTTGTGCGGGGCACAGAAACGTAGCCCCAAGGCTTGCCTTGGGGTCAGAACGGCACCACCTATTTCCGGCCCCGTAGGGGTCGGGGAATATCGGCTAATGCCTGCAGCATCTCCTCGGGGGTCTGGTGGAGGGTGGGGTGGTGCCAGGCGGGGGCGAGCTGGGCGAGTGGGATGAGGACGAAATCGCGAAGGTGCATGCGCGGATGGGGGAGGGTGAGCCGGGGACTATCGACCACAAGGTCGTCGATGGCTATGATGTCTATATCTATGAGGCGGTCACAATAGCCTCCTGTCGCGTCGCGGTGGGAGAGGGGAGATATTGACCGCTGGACGGCCATCACGGCCTCCATCACCTCCACAGGGGCCATTTCGGAGGGCATATCAATGCGCACACCGACATTTATGAAAGAATTTGGCGACTCGAATCCCCATGGCGGCGTCTCGACAGGGTGCGACACGGCCATCCGCCCCGGGAGGGCCGAAGACAGAGCGGCCACCGCACGCTCTATGGCAGAGTGGCGGTGGCCGATATTGGATCCTATGTTGAGGTGTATGGTCAAGGCTCCTCTCAGAGGCTCTTCTTAACCTCTACCTCCTCGTATGCCTCGATGATGTCGCCCTCCTCGATGTCGTTGTATCCGGCAATCGAGAGACCGCAGTCATAGCCCGAGGTGACCTCCTTGACGTCGTCCTTCATACGCTTGAGCGAGCCCAGCTCGCCGGTATAGCGCACGATGCCGTCGCGAATCAGGCGCACCTTGCAGCCGCGCTTGATGCGGCCTTCGCGCACGATGGCTCCGGCGATGGTGCCGACCTTGGATATCTTGAATGTCTGGAGCACCTCGGCGGTACCGATGACCTCCTCCTTGATTTCGGGAGCGAGCATGCCCTCCATGGCGTCCTTGACCTCCTCGATGGCCTGGTAGATGACCGAATAGAGGCGAATCTCCACACCGTCGCGCTCGGCGGCACGGCGTGCGGCCAGCGATGGACGCACCTGGAAGCCGATGATGATGGCGTCTGATGCGGCGGCCAGCGTGACATCGCTCTCCGAGATGGCGCCCACGGCCTTGTGGAGCACGTTGACCTTGACCTCCTCGGTCGAGAGCTTGATGAGCGAGTCGGAGAGGGCCTCGATAGAGCCGTCGACGTCACCCTTGACGATGATGTTGAGCTCGTGGAAATTGCCGATGGCACGGCGGCGTCCGATCTCCTCGAGGGTGGTACGCTTGGCAGTGCGCAGGCCCAGCTCGCGCTGCAGCTGTTCGCGCTTCGAGGCTATCTCGCGGGCCTCCTGCTCGGTGTCCATCACATTGAATGTATCACCTGCTGTCGGGGCGCCGTTGAGGCCGAGTATGAGGGCGGGCTCGGCGGGACCGGCCTCCTTGATGCGCTGGTTGCGCTCGTTGAACATGGCCTTGACCCTGCCGAAATGTGTTCCGGCGAGGATGACGTCGCCCACACGGAGCGTGCCGTTCTGCACGAGAATGGTGGCCACATAGCCGCGACCCTTGTCAAGCGACGACTCGATGATAGAGCCTGTTGCCTTGCGGTCGGGGTTGGCCTTGAGGTCGAGCATCTCGGCCTCGAGAAGCACCTTCTCCATCAGCTCGTCGACACCTATGCCCTTCTTGGCCGAGATGTCCTGGCTCTGATACTTGCCGCCCCATTCCTCGACGAGATAGTTCATCTGGGCCAGCTCCTCCTTGATTTTGTCAGGATTAGCCGCAGGCTTATCTATCTTGTTGATGGCGAATACGATGGGCACACCGGCTGCCGATGCGTGATTGATAGCCTCGACTGTCTGGGGCATCACGTTGTCGTCGGCGGCGACGATGATGATACAGAGGTCTGTGACCTTGGCGCCGCGGGCACGCATGGCGGTAAACGCCTCGTGACCCGGGGTATCGAGGAAGGTGATATGTCGTCCGTCGGGCAGTGCGACGTTATATGCGCCGATATGCTGCGTGATGCCACCGGCCTCGCCGGCGATCACGTTGGCGTTGCGGATATAGTCGAGGAGCGATGTCTTGCCGTGGTCGACGTGGCCCATGACGGTCACAATCGGCGGACGGGTCACCAGATCCTCCTCGGTATCAGCCTCTTCCTGACCGATTGCCTCGACTACCTCGGCCGACACATATTCGGTCTGGAAGCCAAACTCCTCGGCCACGATGTTTATGGTCTCGGCATCAAGGCGCTGGTTGATAGACACCATCACACCCATGCTCATACATGTGGCGATGACGTTGTTGACGGGGACATCCATCATCACGGCAAGGTCGTTGGCGGTCACGAACTCGGTGATCTGCAGCACCTTGCTCTCGGCAGCGGCCTCGGCGGCAGCCTCGCGGGCATGCGATGCGAATGCCTCGCGCTTCTCCTTGCGCCACTTGGCACCCTTCTTCTGGCCCTTGTCCTTCTGGGTCAGGCGGGCAAGTGTCTCCTTGACCTGCTTCTGCACATCCTCCTCACTCACCTCTGTGTGCACGGGACGCGGATTGCGCTCTTTCTTGGGCTTGTCGCCGCCACGACGGTTCTCGCCGCCACGGCGGTTGCCTTCGCCCGAGCGGCCGTGGCCGTTGTTGCCGCCCTGACCTGCCTCGGGACCCGAAGCCTGGTTTCCGGCCTTCTCGATGTCAATCTTCTCCTTGCCACCGATGCGCTGACGCTTCTTGCGCTGTCCCGGCTGAGCCGACGCACCACCTTGTGCGGCATTCTGACCGCCCCGGCGATGGTCATCCTTACCCTTCTTCTTGGGACGGGTTGACTGGTTCAGGGCCGAGAGGTCTATGTGGCCGATTACCTTGGGACCTGCCACCTGGGTATCTGTATTATAGCGGAATACCTCAGGCTCTGCGGGAGCGGCGGGAGCCTCTTTAGGCTCGGGTTTGGGCTCCGGCTTGGACTCAGGTTTGGGCTCCGGCTTGGGCTCGGGTTTAGGCTCCGGCTTGGGCTCGGGTTTAGGCTCCGGCTTGGGCTCGGGTTTAGGCTCCGGCTTGGGCTCGGGTTTAGGCTCCG
>OLOX01002327.1_pt1 | contig 15948 bp, 15 predicted proteins | sample 1672091 | NCBI WGS metagenome assembly OLOX01 (sample SAMEA3136644, study PRJEB25190) | human gut metagenome | reverse complement strand
GCGTGCCGTTGGCGGCGCGGATGGTCAGCTCCACCACACAGCGGTTTTTCTTCTCTACGGCGAAGGTCACAAATGCGTCCGCTTCCTCCGGGAAATACCGATCCAGCTTGCTGATTTTCTTTTCGGCATAGTCCTTGATGGAGTCGTTCAGGGCGATCTTCTTGCAGGTAAATGTGAACTTCATAGTTGGTTGCTCCTTTCGCAGGTATCCCTTTCGGGGCAAGGGTCGGGGAGATGGTTCCCCTTATCCTTATCCGCATTATAACATAATGCCCGGGCCTTGAAAAGTAGGCACGGGCATTTTTGGCAGAGATTCACAAAAATTTAAGATTTTTTTGTCGTTCGACCAGATGTGACAAAGGTTCCTATTTACACGGCAGGCAAAATGGCGTATCATAAGTATCGGAAGCTTTCCAATATCCCACCCGCTTGGGCCGCTCTGCTTGCAGGGCGGCTCCTTTTTTGCGCCGGGGCCTTGACAAACCGGGAGGCTGGGGTATCATGGGCTGTGAGAAAAGCGGCCGGCAGGGAGGAAGCCATTATGCGCGGTAAGAAAAAGAAAATGTCCCAGGCCATGGCCTTCATCGTGCTGTTCGGCGTGGTCAGCCTGTTTTCGGACATGACCCACGAGGGCGCGTCCAGCATCCGGGGTGCGTATCTGGCCTTGCTGGGGGCCTCTGCCGGGACCATCGGGTTCATTTCGGGCCTGGGAGAGCTGGTGGGCTACTCCATGCGGTATGTATTCGGCAGGCTGACCGACAAAAGCAAGCGCTACTGGCCTATGACCGTCGTGGGCTATGTGCTGGATGTGCTGGCGGTGCCGGCCCTGGCCCTGGTGGGGGAGCACGGCTGGATCTGGGCCTGTGCCCTGCTGGTGATCCAGCGCATGGGCAAGGCCATCAAAAAGCCTGCAAAGGACACCATCATGTCCTTTGCCGCCTCCCAGGAGGGGGTGGGCAAGAGCTTCGGCATCCAGGAGGTGCTGGACCAGCTCGGGGCGTTTCTGGGGCCGGTGCTGCTGTATGTGGTGATGCTGCTGAAAACCGACGGCACCACGCTCCGGGTGTATGCCGCCTGCTTTGCCGTGCTGGCGATCCCCGGGGCCATTACGCTGATCCTGCTGCTGGTGACCCGGCGGAAATTCCCCAACCCGGAGCACTTTGAGCCGGAGCCCAGGGAGTATGTGCCCTTCCATATGAAGAAGGAGTTCCTCCTGTATATCGGGGGCATCAGCCTGTTTGCCTTCGGCTTCATCGACTACTCCGTCATCATCATGCACGTGTCCCGGACGTTTACCGGTGTGGCGGCGGGCCTGCGGGAGACCGGGTCCCTGATCTCCGGCGGCACCCTGCCCCTGCTGTATGCCGGGACCATGTTGGTGGACGCTGTGGCGGCGCTGTTTTTCGGGCTGCTGTATGACAGGAAGGGCGTCCGGGCCCTGGTGTGGAGCACGCTGCTATCCGCCCCCTTTGCCATTTTCGTGTTTGCGGGGCATTCGGTGGCGTCTTTGCTGGTGGGCATCGCTCTATGGGGCGTGGGCATGGGGGCTCAGGAGTCCATCCTGAAGGCCGCTGTCAGCTCCATGGTGCCCAAGACCAGCCGGGCCACCGGCTACGGCGTGTTCGAGTGCGCCTTCGGCGTGTTCTGGTTTTTTGGCAGCTGGCTGCTGGGCGTGCTGTATGACCGCAGCATCCCGGCCATGATCGTTGTATCCGTGGCGGCGCAGCTGGCAGCCATCCCCCTGTATATTGCCTCGTCCCGGCGGATCAAAGCCAACCCATGAGCTTCACAAAGCTCCACAGCAGCTTGCAGCCATAGAAGATGATCACCGCGCCGCAGACCTTGTTGATGATGTTCAGGACCTTTTCGTTGAACCGGCCTCCCAGCAGGGATACCACCGTGGACAGGGTCAGGAACCACAGGACGGAGGCGCTGCCGAAGCCGAAGATAAAGGGCAGATCGCCGCCCTGGGGCAGGCTGGCCCGGAAGGCCCCCAGCATCATGGTGCCGTCGATGAGGGCCTGGGGATTCATCCAGGTCACCACAAAGGCGGTGGTGAACAGACGCCAAAGGGGCACGTTCACGTCCTTGCCGCCCTCCAGGGAGGCCTTGGATCGCAGCAGCCCCACGCCGATCCAGATGACGATGAGGCTGCCCAGGCCCAGGATGACCTTCTGAAGCCAGGGCAAGGCCTCCATCAGGGCGCCGGCGCCCAGGAAGCAGGCAATACCCAGGGACACGTCCCACAGGATCACGATCAGGGCGGTGAGATAGACCCGAGTCCGCTTCTGGGTCAGGGCGCTGTTGATGACGAACAGATTTTGCAGGCCGATGGGGGCCACATACGCAAGGCCCATGGTCAGGCCCTGAAGATAAATGTGCATTTGCTATTTACTCCTTTTTCCTTACCTGATACAATAGTAGCACAGTCCCAGAAAAAAGCAAGCACGCAGAAAGAACTGACCAGGTCAGGAGGAGCTTACCATGTCCCATTACGACTGCCCCTGTATGGAGAAATGTCCGCTGCACTGGGCCATGAGCCGCATCGGCGGCAAGTGGAAGGTGCAGATCCTGTGCTCCGTGGCCAATGCCGGGAGCATCCGCTACAACACCCTGCGGGGAAAGCTGGACGGCATCAGCAACACGGTGCTGGCGGCGGCTCTGCGGGAGCTGGAGCGGGACGGGCTGGTGCGGCGGCAGGCATATCCCGAGGTGCCGGTGCGGGTGGAGTACAGCCCCACGGAGCGCTGCCTGCGGCTGCTGCCGGTGCTGGAATCCCTGTCCGACTGGGCCGAGGCGGAAATGGGCAGCGGGGAGGGAGAGCTTCCGGAATAGAGTGAATTTTTCCGGGCCAGGTAAGAAAAAGCTTGCATTCTGGCGCAGAATGTGTATAATAATTGAGCAGGGCGTGCGACGCCCTGCAACATGGGCTTGTAGCTCAGCTGGGAGAGCGTTCGGTTCGCATCCGAGAGGTCGAGGGTTCGAATCCCTTCAGGTCCACCATAAGTCCACCGTAATTTTGATAGAATTACGGTGGACTTTTTTTAAGCAATGTAAATAATTGAATCCACATACAGGGGTGCGATTTCATGCGTGAGGTGCAATTCCATATTCATCGGAAATCCGCATTTGCGGGAGCCCTTTTGCCGTATCGAATGTACATTAACGGTCAGTACATCGGAACAATACGCAACGGAAAATCACTGGATGCAAACGTTCCCAAAGCAGGCGTTTATTATATTGAGGATGATATTCTGTCTTCGCGAAACGCTGTGATATATGATAATGGGCTATCCGAATATAGCGTTGTAATAAAGCGAACCGGAGGGTGGCGCACGGAATCATACAACGAGTTTTACATAGAGAATGGTAACGTCTTGGAGCAGCTGCCGGCTTTCCACTGGGAAAAGCTCTTTGAACTGCAGCAATCTATGTCTCAGAGTGAAAGACTGCTCGCCCTTAGCGTGAAGTTTTGGATGTCCGCCGTGGACGATTTGCAGGGGGTCCTTGCTTCAGAACATCTTTTTGAAATCATAGCCGCTTTACAAACAATCGGTGCACATAAGTATCATGATTTGCTTCTTATAAGTATGAATGACGATTTTGGTGATGTCCGTTTTCCGTTGGACGATAACCAGATCGAGCAGATGCAGCCGGAAATCGAGGACGCAAACCGGGCATTCTGGAAAAACAAGGACGCAGAAGCGGAATTTCGTGGGGCAGTCACGAATTTTCTGATAACAAACCTGGATGCTTCTGGCCATGTTTTTAAAGGAATAGATCAGTCATGAGGAATTTTCCCACAGAGGGGGTGCATTTCCGAAAACTACTGCACCCCCTCTTGAAATTCAATTAAAGTTAGGATTATTTGCCATAATGTGGAGACAAAAAAGATGTCTCCTGCGAAAAGCCCGATTATATCGGGCTTTTTTGCTACCCAAACGGCGATTTTTCTCTGTACCAAAACGCAGATGTAAAATCGCCGTTTTCCCTTTGTGGATAGACTTGAACTCCCGAAAAGTAAATATCATGTACACAGGCAGATAGAAAGCAAAAATCTATCTGCCTTTTTTATTGCCCTAAAAAGGAGAAATCAGATATGCTGCAGAAGGAATGAGCCAACCGGCTCAAGGCTCGGTACGACACCAAGATGGACGGCAACGAATGGATGGAAGTGTCCTCGGACGGCATCCCCCTCTGCCGGATCGACAATATGCTGAGAACGCCCAACTGCCCGTTCGTGCTTTTCGTCGGCACAAAGAAACTGGTCAAGCGAAAGGAGTTTGAACAGTTCATCAGTGAAAAACTGGTGATATAAGTGGCTTCGGAAGATTTGTAAATTAGAGGAGAGTTTTTTCACGCAACGGCTTGAGAAAAAGGACGTTATATGCTATAATTTATGTGTAGTAGTGCGTCCTTTTTCGCAAGCGCAGAAAGGATACATTCTATGGGTAAGAATCTAAAAGGCAAAGAATGTGGTAAGGGTATCTGCCAGAGAAAGGACGGTTTATATTACGCACGGTTCGTAGATAAAACAGGAAAGCGGCATGAGAAGTATCTTCCGACGCTCCCCGAAGCTCGCAACTGGATTGAAGAATCAAAATACGCCGATGCGCACGAGGATGTTTTCGTAGCCACCGATACGACGGTGGATCAATGGTTTGATTTCTGGATTGAGAATATTGTGGGTGATTTAGCCCCTAATACGCTCCGCAATTATCGGGAGCGGTATGTCCACAATATTCAGCCTGTTATGGGCAAAATGATGATTGCCAACGTCAAGCCGATGCACTGCAAAAAGGTGTTCATTCAGATGGATGCTGACTATGCGGGTTCCACCATCCGTCAAGCCTATATCACAATGGGAACAATGTTCAAGGCTGCGAAGATGAATGACCTGATTGCCAAGCACCCAATGGACGGTGTGCGGTTTACAAAGCCCGTTCGTGCGACAGACGATATTAAGTTCCTCACCCGTGACGAGCAGCGCGTGTTTCTTGAAACAGCGAAACGCTCCCGCAACTACAATCAGTACGCACTGATCCTTGAAACCGGTTTGCGCACCGGCGAGATGATCGGGTTGACGTGGGACGCGATTGACTTTGAAAAGCGCACGCTCACGGTCAACAAAACATTGGAGTTTCGACACGGTGAACAGTATTGACGTGCGGGTCCTCCGAAAACACAGCACAGCTACCGCACAATACCGTTGACGGATCGGGCTTATGAAATCCTCAAAGGTATTTGGGACAGCCGCCCGGAGCAAAAGGAGTCACCGACGCTGGACAAAACGCTTGAGTACATAGACAGACGTACAGGCGTTTCTTCTCGGCTTGTCATGCGTGATCTTGTTTTTATCAACTGGCGAACAGGAGAGCCAGCGAAGAACAGTTCCTATGATACCCACTTATATAAGCTCTGCGATGAAGCAGGGATCAAACACTTTTGTATGCACGCCCTGCGACATACCTATGCTACAAGAGCAATCGAAAGCGGTATGCAGCCGAAGGTGCTGCAAAAACTGCTGGGTCATGCCAGCATCAAAACAACAATGGATCGGTATGTTCATGTGACTGCCGAATCGCTGGATTATGCCATCAAGCAATTTCAGCAAAATGGTGTAGTCTGATGAAATCCAATAAAGCCAAATGCGGAAATGGTGTAAAAATGGTGTAACAGCCAAGACACCAAACGCTGAAACCCCTTGAAAATCAAGGAAAATCGAAGGAGAATGAGTACAAATGAAATTAGGTATCGTCGGACTGCCGAATGTCGGCAAGTCCACTCTCTTCAACGCGATCACCAACGCGGGCGCGGAAAGCGCCAACTACCCCTTCTGCACCATCGAGCCGAACGTCGGCATGGTGGCCGTTCCCGACGAGCGCCTCGATAAGCTCGCCGAGATGTATCACCCCAAGAAGAAGACTCCCGCCGTCATCGAATTTGTCGACATCGCGGGCCTCGTCAAGGGCGCAAGCCAGGGTGCGGGCCTCGGCAACAAGTTCCTTGAGAACATCCGCCGCACGGACGCCATCGTGCACGTTGTGCGCTGCTTCGACGATGAAAATATCATGCACGTCGTGGCCGACGCGAGCACGAACGTCCCCGTCGACCCCTTGGGCGACATTGAGACCATCGACCTGGAGCTCATCATGGCAGACCTTGAGATGGTCAACCGCCGCGTCGAAAAGGCGACGAAGATGGCCAAGGGCGACAAGAAGTTCCTGCACGAGGTCGAGCTCTTTTCCGCGCTGGCCAAGCACCTCGACGCGGGCAAGAGCGCGCGCACGTTCGAGGTTTCGTCCGACGACGCTGAGCTCATCGCGACCGCCGATCTTTTGAGCCTCAAGCCCATCATCTACGCCGCGAACATGGACGAGGACGGCTTCGCGAATCAGGACGGCAACCAGTATCTCCAGCAGGTCAAGGAGCTCGCCGACCGCGAGGGCGCGCAGGTGCTGCCCATCTGCGCCAAGCTCGAGCAGGACATCGCCGAGCTCGACGGTGAGGACCGCGCGATGTTCCTTGAAGAACTCGGCATCCAGGAGTCCGGCCTCGACCGCCTCATCAAGTGCTCGTACGCCCTGCTCGGCCTCATCTCCTTCCTCACCTACGGCGAGGACGAGTGCCGCGCCTGGACCATCAAAAACGGCACCAAGGCCCCGCAGGCCGCGGGCAAAATTCACTCCGACATCGAGCGCGGCTTCATCCGCGCCGAAACGATCAATTTCGACGACATGATCCGCTGCGGCAGCGTCGCGGCGGCAAAGGAAAAGGGATTGCTGCGCAGCGAGGGCAAGGAGTACGTCGTCAAGGACGGCGACATGATCTACTTCCGCTTCAACGTATAAATATTGAACCTATTAGCTGAATATTCATTTACACCGATGTGGCCGTCCGCATCGGTGTATTTTTTTAAGTCATCGGCCGCGCTACCACGCCGCTACCACGAATTTCCCCAGCGGCGGCGCGCTTTTGCGGCGCTTTCCGTTTTTTATTTGCTACCAAATCGCTACCTCAAAAACCCGCAAAGCCTTGCCGTGCAAGGCTTTACGGGTTTTCACAAGGGGATGCGATATCGGCCTAGGATAACTTTTTGAGCTGTTTCTTCCGATTTTTAGAACTTTTCAAACAGTTTTGCAACTTTTTGAAAATGTTTGGTATCGGAAAAGCCGCTCGGAGAACGCCCCCTTACCGATCTTACAGACCCGCGGGGATGGAAATTTTAGAAAGGAGAGTAACATCTATGAAAAAGTTACTCGCACTGGTTCTGGCGCTGGTCATGACTCTGTCTCTGGCCGTCAGCGCCAACGCAGCCTTCAAGGATGCCGAAAAGGTCAACGCGTCTTACGCTAAGGCCGTCGACGTTCTCTCCGGCATGAAGGTGTTCCAGGGTTATCCCGACGGCTCCTTCCAGCCCGAAGGCAGCATCACCCGCGCGGAAGTCGCCGCGATCGTCTATCGTCTGTACACTGCAGACGTGGCCGACAAGCAGGCTTCCCTGTACGCCACCTACAACAAGTTCAATGACATGAACGGCGCCGCTTGGGCTAAGGGCTACATCGGCTACTGCGGCAACGCTGAGCTCGTCAAGGGTTATCCCGATGGCACCTTCAAGCCGTCCGGCAACGTGACCGGCTATAAAGTCCTCGCCATGATCCTGCGTGTTGTCGGTTACGACAAGAACAACGAGTTCTCCGGCGCTGACTGGGCTCTGAACGTCGCCAAGTATGCTGAGTCCCTCGGCATCCTCGACAACGTCGACAAGTCCACCGACCTCAGCGCTCCCGCTTCCCGTGAGCTGGTTGCTGAGCTCCTGTTCCAGGCCATCCAGGTCCCAACCGTGACCTACACTCCCGCTTTCGGCTATCAGGCCGATAAGGTCCAGAAGCTCGAGCAGGTCTCCATCGGCTACAAGAACTTCAAGCTCGCTTCCGACGACAGCGAGGATGCTTGGGGCCGTCCCACCACCAAGTGGTACAAGGACAGCGACAAGGATCTCAAGTTCGACTCCTCCGAGGACACCTATGCTGAGGTCACCGCTACCCCGAAGGCTACCTTCAACGTTGAGACTTCCCAGTGCGACATCTGCGAGGCTCTCGGTGTGAAGAAGACCACCACTGTTGTTGACACCTACACCAACGGCAAGCTCGACACCAAGGATGTGACCTACACCGCTACCGCCACCAAGGCTATGGTCGGCGCTCAGGGCGAGCAGATCGAATTCTACCAGAACGCTGACGGCGATTATCGTCTGGTCGTGATCGACACCTATCTCGCTTACGTCAACGAGGTTGTTACCGAGAAGACCGACAGCAAGAACCACATTACCCGCGACGCTTACATGAGCCTCGACGTTTACAAGACCTCCAGCGATCCCGTTACCCTCTATGTCAAGGGCAATGACTACGCTGAGGAAGACTGGGTTCTCGTCAACGTGAACGACGAAGTCGACGTCAGCATCATCCGCACCACCAACAAGGCCGCTCAGGAGTCCGATCTCGTTGAGATCGTTGCCAAGGCTGAGTCCTTCGAGGGTGCTCAGACCGAGACCTATCTCAAGTCCACCAAGCGCACCATCGACAAGACCGAGTACAACGATGCCGAGATGTTCCTGCTCAATATGGCTGGCAAGAAGGGCACCGACAAGTACACCTGGTTTGTCGACCAGTATGGCAACCTCATCGGCTGCACCTCCATCGACAACACCAACTATGCTGTTCTGAAGGACATCGAGTGGGTCTCCGGTAAGGGCGCTCACGCGCAGGGCACGCTCGTCTACATGGACGGTAAGGAAGAATCCGTTGAGATCGCTTCCATCGATGGTCTGGCCGGTGTGAAGGGCTTCTCCGGTAACTTCGATGTGAACAAGGACAATGCCACTACCGAACAGGGCGATACCGCTTCTGACGTTGCAATCGTTGACGGCAAGAAGGTTGCCTATGTCTCCACCTCCGATAAGTACAACGAAGACTACGAAGGCATGGCTCTGTTCATGGTTGAGACCAACAAGGACGGCAGCGTGAACCTACAGGGCATCTCCACCAAGACTGTTCGTCAGGAAACCCAGCTCGATGATACCTACATCGGGTATGCTAAGAACGTCACCATCAAGGCTGAGTCTACTGTTATGAACGTTAAGAGCGGCGATACGACCACCAAGTACGCTCTGACCAGCAACACTCAGTTCATCGTCCGTGAGTTGAATGACAAGGATGAGTACGTCTACAACACCTACACGCTCAAGACCCTGCCTGACTACGCTGAGAACAGCGTTGAGGCTTACTTCACCGTGAGCGACAACGACTATGTCACCCGCGTCTACATCAAGAATGCGACTGACGAGTCCGCTTTCGGCACCTACATCTTCATGCCCGAGGCCAGCAAGAGCAACTACTGGTACGACAGTGCCGACAAGGCTTACTACGTCAATGCTTATGTTGACGGCGAGCTCAAGACCATCGAGGTTGCTGAGAAGGTCGGCGAGAAGCTGGCTGCTGGCGAAGGCAAGCTCTTCGAAGTCAAGGATGGTGGCTGGAGCAAGAGCCTCATCAACAGCACCTATGGTGTCCTGACCGACGCCGCAAAGGTCGTCCTTGTTACCGAGAAGACCGACGTTGATACTTGGACCAAGAACACCAAAAAGGCTGACTACATCACCGAGTACACCCTGAGCACCAACGTCCTGCGTTCCATGAGCGTTCTGGATGCCAACGCCCTGAATGTCATTGACACTGACGATGCCAAGATCATCACTTGGGACGGCACCGAGGTCACCGCTATCACCAAGGCTGTCCTTGAGGACTACGGCGTTTGGGCTGTCTCCAAGGATACCAAGTACGAAGGCTTCGCGACTGTGATCTACCTCGGCAACAAGCTCGGTGATTCTGCTGACGCTACCGTCTATGTCAACGATGAGACTGTTAAGTTCGAGCAGACCGCTACTCCGTTCTCCGCTACTGTGACTGGCGACCTTGGCGCTGCTGCCAAGGTTACCGCCGAGGCTGCTGACAAAAACGCGGTCGTCACTATCTAATAAGGTCTTCGGCGAGAGCAAGCAGGCTACCGTTACCGTCGTCTCTGAGGATGGAACCGCGACGAACGTCTACACTGTGACCCTCGGTGTTGAGGCGGCTAAGGATGCTACTGTCAAGTACGTCCTCAAGGCTAACGTCAACGGTCAGGTTGAGACCTACGAAGGCACTTGGACTGGTAATGCCGGTACCTATTCCGGTCAGGAATTCGCCACGATCAGAAGCACTTATTTCCCCACTTTCGTGACGCCTGCTGCAAATCTCACCGTCGTTACTAATTACAGCACCGTTACCGCTGTTGCTGGTGAGACTGTGACCCTGACCTATGTGGTCAACGTCCACTAATTCGATAGTGAACAGTTAAAAACATTGCTATAATGTTTCACCCCCGAGGCTTTCGCCGCGGGGGTGTTTTTTTGCCATATTCTCTTATTCCGCGTCCTCCGTCGCTTTGTCGTAGCCGAGGATGATGTAGAGATACGTCGTGCCGTTGGTGTTCAGCTGAGCGTACGCGCCGCCGGTGTTGTAGGAATACCACGAGACGGAATCGTCCGCCCGCGTGAGGTAGAGCAGCGAGTCCATGGTGGACTTGTCCGCGGCGTTGGTGCCCTTGTCATTCGTGCGGACAAAAACGCTGGGGTTGGCGATGCTGTTGTTGCCGGAAATGACGCGCTGCATCAGCACGAGCACCGGATAAAACGGGCTTGCAAGCGTGGTGGGCGCGGCCTGCCCGACATTGCCGTCGCCGACGTACGAGCCGAACGCCACGCGGCAGTTGTGACCGGCCGCGCCGAGGTTTTGGCGAGCGCCGACACGGTCTGCGCGTCGGCCTTGCCGCTTTGCAGCGCCTCCGCCGCGTTGGCGTTGGCCTTGAGCGCCTTGTCAATGCCGTCGAACGCGTCGTTGAAGGGCTTCATTCGGATCGGGTCGGTCCCGACCCATTGCGGGAGGTTGTAGTTTGCGGTCTTATCCATCGTCCCGCCCCCTTTCAGCGTCCGCGCATGACGGACAGCACGCTCACCGCCTCGTCGATGCTCGAAAAGCGGTAGACGCGCTCGTCTGCCTCGCGCTGCGCCTTTTCGATCGGGTTTTCGAATTTCATCCGCGCCAGATGCTCGCATTTTTCGATCTGGGTTCTGGGTCGTTCATAGGTGTTGTTGTACATGTTTTTCCTCCTCATTTTGTGCAGCCCACGCATTTGCGCGGACCGTTTACAGCTATAAAGCTGTAAAGCGGTTTTTGGGACGAACCGGTGCAACGGAGGGAAAATTTTTCCGCCTTGACAACGCGGGAAAGCGGGGTATAATGGAGATAGAAAAGGGCGCTGCGACAAGCGGTTAGTCCGGTTCGTAAGTAGTTTCAATCATAGAAACCGTCACTTGCCGGAGTGGCGGTTTCTGCTTTTTACGATAATCGTCACAGTAAACTGCTTGATATGAAACGTAATTCGCATTTCGTCACCCCCTTTCGGGGTACGTGACTAACCGCCTGCCGTTGTGCAGCGCCTGATGTAATTTTACAAAATTTTACACGCTTTGTCAATCTTTGCCGCCCGTTGGGCGGTTTTTTGCATTTTTTAGAGGGTTTCGAGCGTCAGCAGCGCGTCGAGCAGCGGCCACGCCTGCGCGAGCTCCCGCCCCGCCTGCCAGAAGCCGATGCCCTGCAAGCCCTTTTCCGCCGCGAGGGCGATCTTCGCGCGCAGCGAGCGCGCGTCCTCGAACCAGACGACGTGTTCGCGCCGCATTTTGTCGAAGTAGTGGTAGCAGGGCGAGCGCGCGGTTTCGTCAAACTCAATTTCTGCCCCCACCAGCCGCGCCCGCGCGACGGCCGCTTGCGACGAGAACGTCTCGGCCCGCGTGCGGCCTTTTTCGTAGGGCAGCGGCCAGTCGTAGGCGTACAGCGGCGCGCCGAGGAAGATGTTCTCCCCCGCCGTGACCGAGAGCGCGTAATCGAGCACCGCGCGCACCTGCGGCAGCGGCGCGATGGCCTGCGGCTCGCCGTAGGTGTAGCCCCATTCGTAGGTCATCAGGAACACGGCGTTCGCGGCTTTTGATAGCAGCGCGTAGTCGTGCGCCTCGTAGAGCAGTCCGCGCTGCTGCGCGCCCGTCTTCGGCGCGAGCGCGGCGACGACGGGCTTTCCCTCCGCGTTCAGCACCTCACGCAGGCGGCAGACGAACGCGGCGTAGTCCTCACGCAGCTCCGGCGGGACGTACTCGAAGTCGACGTCGAGGCCGTAGTATCCCTTTTTCGCCATCGTCTGCAAAATCTCGGCAAGGAGCGCGCTCTGCGCGCGGTCGTTTTGCAGGAGCGCCGCGGCGTTTTCGCTCGAAAAATTTCCCTCCGGCGTCAGCGTCGAGAGGTGCATGAGCGATTTTGCGCCATAGCGCGCCGCACGTTCGAGCAGGCGCGCGTCGTCGAGCGGCGCAAGGACTCCCGCGGGCGTGATGCCGTAGGTGAACGGCGTCAGATACGTCAGGTACGGCAGGACCGAGTCGAGCAGCTCGCCGCCGATGTAGGGGTAGGCGTAGGCGTTCACGCCGAGCGTACCGAGCGGCGCTTCGTCTGCGTAGTCGATGGCAAGCACGTCGCCCTCGCGCAGAAGCTCGCGTCCGTGGAGGAAAAAGTTCCGCCGCAGGAGCGTCCTGACGCTCAAATCATAGTCCCGCGCGATGGACGAAAGCGTCTCCCCCGCGCGCACGGTGTGCAGTGTCTTCGGCGTCCGCACGACGAGCGCCTGGCCGATCACAAGCGGCGTACTCAGCGTAAGGCCGTTGTCCGCCGCGACGAACGCGGGCAGGGCGTCGTGCATCGCGGCGATGGAAGAAAGCGTGTCGCCGCGCTTTACAACATGAATGTGCATGGTCGATCACCTCGCACCATTCTATGCCGGATTTTTCGCGCTTACCCCAGCGCGACGTCCAGTATCATCATCAGAAGGAAGCCCACGAGGAAGCCGCACGTCCCCCGCCGTCCGCCCGCGCGCGGAAGAAGCTCCTCCGCCACGACGTAGAGCATCGCCCCCGCTGCAAAGCTCAGAAGCCACGGCATCAGCGCGTGGATTCCCGCCGCCGCGAGCACGACGAGCACGCCGAACAGCGGCTCCACCGCGCCGGAGAGCACGCCGGTCCAGAAGGCGCGCCGTTTCGACTTGCCCGATTGGTACACCGGCAGCGCCACCGCCGCGCCCTCGGGAAAGTTCTGCACGCCGATGCCGAGCGCCAGCGCGAACGCGCCGGCAAGGCTCTCCCCGTCCGCCGCGAGCGCGAACGCGAGGCCGACGGCCATGCCCTCGGGGATGTTGTGCAGCGTGATGGCCGAGAGGAGCAAAAAATCGCTGTGCACCTCTCCCCCGCCGCGCCGCCGCACGAGCTCGTCGAGCAGGAAGAGCGTCAGCGCGCCGAGCACGATGCCCGCCGCGGCGGGCAGAAACGGCGGCAGACGCCCCTCTGCCTCTGTCTGTTCGATGGCGGGCAGGATGAGGCTCCACACGCTCGCCGCCATCATCACGCCCGCGGCAAAGCCCAGCAGCGCGCCCTGCGCGCGCTCGCACACCTTGCGGGCAAAAAAGAACACCGTCGCGGCGCCCAGCGCCGTCATCAGAAACGTGAAAGACGTGCCGAGCAGAGCCAGCATCAGTGGTCGAAGCATATCCGTTCATCGCCTTTACGGTTTGTCAGGCGGAAAAGCGCCTGTATGCCAGTATAGGCGGCAGGAATGAAAAACGTGAAAAAGGGCGCGGAGAATTCTCCGCGCCCTTTTGGAGCAATATTGACTTACTGCATCAGCTGCGCGACCATGTCGGTGTACGCGCTGGGATCTTCGAGCGGCAGCCCCGCGATGAGGTTTGCCTGATCGTAGAGGATCTTGGCATACAGCGCCGCCTTGTCGCGGTCCGTTGCCAGCGCGGCGGCCATCGCCTTGACCGCCGGATGATCAACATTCAGCTCGAGGATGCGCTCGGCCTTGATGGGCTCGGGCATCTGGAAGTTCTTGAAGTACTTCTCCATCTCGAAGCTGAAGCCCTCGCCCGCCGTCAGGCAGACGGGATGGGTCTTCAAGCGGTGCGAGACCTTGGCCTCCTTGATCTTGTCGCCGAGCGTCTCCTTGACGAACTGCATGAGCTCGGCGCTCTCGCTGTCGTCCTTGTGCTCTTCCTCGCCGCCAAGCTCGAGGTCGCCGTCCACGATGGAGCGGAACGGCTTTTCGTCGTAGTTCATCAGCGCCTGCAAAACGAACTCGTCCGTCTCGCCGGTCAGGTACAGAACCTCGTAGTCCTTGTCCTTCAAAAGCTCGGTCTGCGGCAGCTTGTCCACGGCGGCGATGCTCTCGCCCGCGGCGTAGTAGATGCACTTCTGGCCTTCCTTCATGCGCTCGACGTACTCTTTAAGCGTCGTGAGCTTCTTCTGCGTGGAGGAATAGAACATCATCAGGTCCTTGAGCGAATCCTTGCGGCTCTCGCCGCCGTCGCTCACGATGCCGTAGCCGATCTGGCGGCCGAAGTTTTCGTAGAATTTCTCGTAGCCCTCGCGGTCATCCTTGAGGAACTTTTCAAGGTCGGCGCGGACCTTCTTTTCGAGGTTCTGGCCGATGACCTTGAGCTGGCGGTCGTGCTGTAAAAGCTCGCGGGAGATGTTCAGGCTCAGATCCGGCGAATCGACCACGCCGCGCACAAAGCGCAGATAGTCAGGCAGCAGCGAGTCGCACTTGTCCATGATGAGAACGCCCGCAGAGTAGAGCTGCAATCCCTTTTCATATCCTTCCGTGTAGAAGTTGAACGGGCGCGAAGACGGCACGAACAGCAGTGCCTTATAGGTCACGCTGCCCTCGGCCGAGACGGTGATCGTGCGCTGGGGCTTGTCGAATTCATGCGTCAGCTCGGAGTAGAACTTGTTGTACTCTTCGTCCGTGACGTCGCTCTTCTTGCGCTGCCAGAGCGGCACCATGGAGTTGACGATCTTCATCTCCTCGACGGTCTCGTACTCGGGCTTCTCCGGGTCGCTGCCCTCTTTGACCTTCTGCTCGGGCAGCAGCATGCGGATGGGGTAGCGGATGTAGTCGGAGTACTTCTTCACGAGCGCGTGCAGGCGGTAGGATTCCAAGTACTCGCTGTACTTCTCCTCGTCCGTGTCGGGCTTGATGTGCATGATGACGTCGGTGCCGACGGCCTCCTTGTCGCATTCGGTGATCGTGTAGCCGTCCGCGCCGGAGGACTGCCACTCATAGGCCTGCTCCGAACCGTACTTCTTCGTGCGGACGGTGATGCTGTCGGCGACCATGAACGCGGAGTAGAAGCCCACGCCGAACTGGCCGATAATGTCGATATCGGCGTCCTTCTTGTCCTTTTCCTCGGTCTCCTGGCGGAACTTGTAGGAACCCGACGACGCGATGACGCCGAGGTTGTTTTCAAGCTCTTCGCGGCTCATGCCGATGCCGTTATCCGAGACCGTCAGCGTGCGGTTCTCCTTGTCGACCGACACCGTGATGGCAAAATCGCTGCGGTTCATGCCGACCTTGTCGTCCGTCAGCGCGACGTAACAGAGCTTGTCGATAGCGTCGCTGGCGTTGGAAATGATCTCGCGCAGGAAGATCTCCTTGTGCGTGTAAATCGAGTTGATCATCAGATCGAGCAAACGCTTCGATTCTGCTTTAAACTGTTTTTTAGCCATAAAAGCATCCCTCTCTGAATCGTATTTGAACCTAAGTATAGCAGGAAATTCCTGATATTTGTTACTAAACTCTTAATTTTTAGCACTCGTCGGCAGCAAGTGCTAAAACATGATGGTTACCTTTTATTATATATAAAGGAAGCTATCGGTTTCGCACAGGTGCGAAGGATATGCCGCCTGCGGGCGGCAGGGGCAAAGGGGATATTCTCTTTCGCAAAAGAGAATATCCCCTTTGGAACCCCAAGAGA
>OLOX01002322.1_pt1 | contig 15998 bp, 15 predicted proteins | sample 1672091 | NCBI WGS metagenome assembly OLOX01 (sample SAMEA3136644, study PRJEB25190) | human gut metagenome | reverse complement strand
AAATCAGCCCTTCCTTATGTCCTCTGCACACATGATCTGACGACTTGCCCCGCCCGTTTTGCCGAAATGGCTCTTGACAAGCGCGCCGCCGACCGATACAATCGTCCTTAACCCGTTTATATGCCGGTTGAGTTGTCTTTTTTTAAGCGATATTGATCAGGAGGTTCTCTGATGGGATTGACCTTTGGCCGCTGCCGTGACGCGAGCGGCCCGTTGATGGACGCCGCCATGGCGCTGTACCGCCGGAGCTTTCCCGCGCACGAATTGCGTCTCTGGCCGGATCAGCAGGCCGTGATGAACGATCCGCTGTATCACTTCGATCTCTGCCTGCTGGATGGCGCGCTGGCCGGTCTGATCCTCTACTGGGATTTCGGCGCGTATATCTATGTGGAGCATTTCTGTGTCGAGCCGTCCATGCGCGGCCACGGTCTGGGTACGCTGATTCTCGCCGAACTGGCGAAAAAAAGCAGGCCGATCATTCTGGAGATTGACCCGCCGATAGATGCGATTTCCATCCGCCGCAAGGGCTTTTACGAGCGCTGCGGCTACGTCGCCAACGGCTTCGCGCACATTCACCCGCCGTATCAGGCGGCCAACCACGGCCACGCGCTCATCGTTATGAGCCATCCCCGCGCCCTTTCTCAGGCCGAGTTTGATACCTTCACCGTCGATCTGCGCGAGAAGGTCATGGCGTACAGCGAAAGCAAACGAAACGGCTAACGCCCCCGGTCAGCTCCCTCGAAGAGGGGGCTTTATTTATGCCTCCCTCTTTGCAAGCGTGACGGAAAGCCTTAATAAACCACCGTCTCCCCAACGCCGATTCCGTCAAGAATCTGCGTCGTCTCATCGGTCATCACGCCCAGCGTCACCCGGCGCGTTTCGCCGCTTTCCAGCGTCACGCAATACCCCGCATCGTCCTTTTTCAGCGCGTCCGTCGGAATCAAAATCGCGTCGTCTTTGGCGTTCACGATGATTTCGCCGGAGACGTTCATGCCGCCCTTGACGCGCTCATCCTCGCCGCTCACCGTCACGGTCACGTCGTAGGTCGTCACGCCGGAACTCGCGTCGCCCAGCGGCGCAATCTTCTGCACCACGCCGGTCAGCGCCGCGTCGGACAGCGCATCGACGGAGAGCGCCACGCGCTGTCCCGGCTGAACGGAGCGGATATCCAGTTCGTCAACGGCCAGCGTGAGCGTCAGCCCCGCGTCCGCCTCGACGACGCTCATCAGTTTTGTGCCGTCCGTCACGCTGTCGCCCCTGCTCGCGTCAAGCGTCGCCACAATGCCGTCGCACGGCGCGGTGACCGCCAGCGCATCCCGCTTTCGGTAGGCCGCCTCCAGCGAAACCAGCGCCTTGTCGTAATCGCGCAGCACGGATGCGTTATCCAGATACAGCGGGATTTCGTCCCATTCGATTCGCGCCAGCGCGTCATAGCGCTCGCATCGGTCGCCGACCTTCACCAGCAGCCCCTTGATCGTGCCGCCGTAGGCGGAAACGGCCATCGGTTTGTTGATCTCAAGCGTCCCCTCGCCGACCGTCTCCCCCGCCTGCGTATACACCGTCACAGGAACGTCCATGTCATATTCGTCGCCGGCTACTTCGACGGTCGCTTCCGTGCCGCGCCGCGTCAGGCTGACCACCTTGCCCGTCGTTTCAAGCCCCTTGCCCCGAATCGCGACCGTCTGCCCCAATTCGAGCAGCGACCCGGAAAGGCCGCTCAGCTCCACCTTCATCTTGCCGTCCGTCGAGAGCAGCATCACCGCGCCGTATTCCCGGTAGACGGCCAGCGCGTCGTCGCCCTTTTCGATGTAGACGGCTTTAATCAGTCCGTCCGCGGGCGCACGGATCGTGATTTCATTTGAATACTGCCCAAGCAGCGGCTCGCCCGTTTCTGTGTCAAAGCGCGGGTAGCCCTCGTCGTCGTAGAGCTGTTTATAGACGTACTGCGTGTGGGTCTGCGTCGCGCGAACCGCCTGCTGCGCCGTCTGCAGGTCGTATTCAAGCTGCGCGATTTCCGCGTCCAGCTCGTCGTTTTCGAGTCTGCCCACAACGTCCCCAGCCTTCACGCTGTCGCCGGCCTCGACCAGATATTCCGCTATTTTGCCGTCCGTCTGCGCGTATACGCCGGGCTGGCTGGCGGGCTGCACCTCTCCCGCGCCGAACACCGTCTTTTCGATGGTTCCGAGCGCCGCTGTCGCGGTCTGCTCCTGCGCCTTCGGCTCGTCCGCGCCCTGCCCGCCGTCCATGCCGGGCAGGATGACGCACACCGTCAGCGCGCCCAGCGCCGCCGCGCCCGCAAGGCGAATCGCCCGCTTTCTCGCCCGTTTTTTTCTCAGTGCCTGCCTTGCGGCGCTCTCTTTTTGCTGCATCATGCCGCCTCCCGTGCGTTCAGTCATAGTGCAGCGCGTCAATCGGCTTGAGCTTGCTGGCCTTGTCAGCCGGGTACAGACCGAAGATCACGCCGACTGCCATCGAGAACCCGATTGCCAATTCCGCAACGCCCGCGCTCACCGTCAGCGTCATGCCCAGCATATCCTCCAGCAGGCGCATCAGCAGATAGCCCGCGCCGAGGCCGAGCAAACCGCCCATGCCGGAAATGACGATGGATTCAATCAGAAATTGCAGCAGGATGTTTTTGCGTTTCGCGCCGATGGCCTTTCGAATTCCGATTTCCCGCGTCCGCTCCGTCACCGAGACGAACATGATGTTCATAATGCCGATGCCGCCGACCAGCAGCGAAATGCCCGCGATGCCTCCGAGCATCAGCGACAGGGTGCTTGCCGTCTCGTTGGCGGTTTCCAGCATCTGCGTCTGGTTCATAACGGAATACGTGCTGTCGTTCTGGTATTTTTTATAGAGAAAGCGCTCCACAACGTCCTGCGCCGCGTCCACGCTCGCCGAATCGACGGCGGAAATGTAGATCGAAGCGATCGTCGTCGAATCGAGCATGCGCTGCGCCAGCGTGAACGGCAGAATCAGCCTGTCATCCGAGCTGCCGCCCATCGACGTGCCCTTGCTTTCCAGCACGCCGACGATTTTGAATTTTCGCCCGTCGATGTGCAGCGTGTTGCCGACCACGTTCGTGTTGCCGAAGAGATCCTCCGCCAGATCCGGACCGATGACGCACACGGCGCTCCGGTTGTCCACATCCGCGTCGATGATGTATCGGCCGCTCTGCACGCCCTGATTGACAATCTGCGCATAGGCCGGGAGCACGCCCATCACCGTCGCGGTGGTGTTTGTGCTGCCCGCCTTGACCGTCAGGCTGCCGCTCGTCGTCGGGGAAACGCACTGGATGGATGCGTCGTCCTCCAGCGCGAGGATGTCGTCGAGCGTCAAAATGACCGTGCCCTTTCCGGACGAGCTGCCGCCGCCAAAGCCGCCGAAACCGCCCGGCATGCCCATGCCCACGCGCCGCGTCTGGATGGAGACGGTGAGCAGGTTTGTGCCCATCGAAGCGATGGATTCGGTGACGGAGGCCGTCGTGCCCTGTCCGATGGCGATCAGCACGATCACGCTCATCACGCCGATGATGACGCCCAGCATCGTCAGAAACGCGCGCACCTTGTTGCCGGATATCGCCTTAAACGCCATGGAGACCGTCTGCGCAAGCTGCATCAGATCACCACCTCGTTTTCGTCCGCCGGTTCGAGCACGCGCCCGTCGTGGATGTGGATGGCGCGCGGGGTCTGCGCGGCGATTTTCGCGTCGTGCGTAATCAGCACGATGGTGTTGCCCGACTCGTGCAGCTCGTGGAACAGGCGCATCACGTCCGCGCCCGTTCGGGAATCGAGGTTGCCCGTCGGCTCGTCCGCCAGCAGCAGGGACGGCCGGCCGGCCAGCGCCCGCGCAATCGCCACGCGCTGCTGCTGGCCGCCGGAAAGCTCGGTCGGCTTGTGATCCATGCGGTCAAGCAGGCCGACGCGCTCCAAAACCTCCTCGCTCCGGGCGTGGCGCTTTCCGGCGCTCATGCCCTGATAAATCAGCGGCAGCTCGACGTTTTCCTGCGCCGTCAGCTTGGGCAGCAGGTTGAACTGCTGAAAGACGAACCCGATCTTGCGCCCGCGGATGTCCGCCAGCTCGTCCTCGGTATAGGCCTCGATCTCCTGCCCGTCGAGGTAATACGTCCCCTCGTCCGCCGTGTCGAGGCAGCCGATAATGTTCATCAGCGTCGATTTGCCCGAGCCGGACGGGCCGATGATGGAAACGAACTCGTGCGGCTTGATGTGGATGTCCACGCCGTCCAGCGCGGCCAGCACGGAATCGCCCATGCGGTATTCCTTGCGGATTCCTTTCATTCTGATCATCCGTATTCCTCCTTAAAAGCCGCCGGGGCCGCCGCCCATTCCGCCGTTTCCGCCGCGGCTTCCGCCGCTGCCTCCGCCCATGCTCATCATGCTCATGCCCATCATCATGCTCGACGATGTGCTCGTGCTGCTGGCGGTGTAGAGCACGACGTCGCCCTCCGACACGCCGGAGAGAATCTCAACGTAATCGTCGTTCTGCATGCCCGTCTCCACCTTGACCAGCGTTCCGTTGACCGGCTGGCTGTCGGTATTCACACCCTCGTAGAGCCACGCCTTCACCGCCGAAACCGCCTTGGTCAGCGCGTTGCCGCCCGTCTTTTCCGCCTGCTGCGCGGCAAAGTCGCCGCGTCCGCGCCGCTGAGTCGTCTCGCCGTCGGCGGACGCATCGCTCTGCCCGTCGCCCGTCGCGCCGTCCGGCGGGGTCATGCCCGAAGCGTCCGACATGCTCATCGTCTGCCCGTCGCTCGATTCCACCATCAGATACGTGTCGTCGCCAATGGTCATCAGCGCCTCGACCGGCACATACAGCGTGTCCTCCGCCGAGGCGACCGTGATTTCGCCCGTCGCGTTCATGCCGGAACGAACGCCGCTGCCCGCCGCGTCAAACGTCAGCTCCACGTCGTAGGTCGTCACACCGCCGGAATTGCTGCCGACCGGGGCGATCTTGTAAACCTCGCCGTCCATCTCCGCGTCGGGGAGCGCGTCCACCGTAATTTTGACCTTCTGGCCGACGGCGACCTCCACCACGTCCAGTTCGTCCACGGCGATGGTCAGGTTCATATCCTCGCCCTCGAGGATGGAGCACATCAGCGCGCCGCTGGCGATTTCGTCGCCCTCGCTCACATCCAGCGTGGCAATCGTGCCGTCGCACGGCGCAAGCACGATCAGGTTCTCGCGCCGCTCCTTCGCGTCCTCCAGCGATTTGCTGGCCGTCTCGCGCTGCAGGCGCAGGTTTTCGAGCTTGAGCGTAATCGGCGAATCCGTCAGCTTGAAGAGCGTGTCGCCGCGCTTGACGGTCTTGCCCACCTCGGTGCGCACGCTTTCAATCGTGCCGCCGTAGGAGGAAACGGCCATCGGCTTGTTGACCGCCAGCGTGCCCGTGCCGAGCGCCACGCCGTCCGCCGTCGCGACGGAGACGGTTTCGCCCATCGGCAGGCTGTCATCCTGAATGGTGAGGGTCAGCGACGTGCCCTGCCGCGTCAAATCGACAACCGTGCCCTCCGCCGTGAAATTCTCGCCGGTGACGACCAGCTTATCGTTCAGCGCCACGCCTGCGCCCGCGTCCACGCCGCTCAGCTCGACCTTCATGCGCCCGTCCGTGGAGATGACGGCCAGCGCGCCCTCGCGGCGGAACACCGCCAGCGCATCGTCGCCGACGCCTGCGTAAACCGCCATCACGCGCCCCGCCGCCGGAGCCTCCACCGCCGTGACCTTCGAGCCCGTGCCGGTGTCCAGAATGGTGTCGTCCAGCTCCCAGAGGTCAAACTCCAGATCGGTGATTTCGTCGTCCAGATCGGCGTTGGTCAGCACGGCCAGAATGTCGCCCGCCTTCACCTCGTCGCCGACGCTCACGCGCAGGTCGGTCAGCGTGCCGTCCGCGCCCGCGAGCACATTGGTCTGATTGCGCGCGGCGGTCGTGCCCGTGCCGTAAACGGTTTCCTCCATCGCGCCGCGGGTCACTGCCGCGCGGGAATAGCTTTCGCCCTGGTTTTCCTCCGCCTGTTTGCCGATATAGGCCTTGAGGCCGAACAGCCCCGCGCCGACCGCCAGCACAAGCACGACGACGATTTTCACCGTCTTGCGGATGACCTTGCCCGCCCTGCCGCGCTTTTTCTTTCTGGGGTGCCGCGCAGGCTGCGCCGCATTCAGTTCAGATTCGTGCATATCCTTTTCGCCCATGAAATCCATCCTCCCGGTTCGTATTGATTGACTACGGCGGCCATTTTAATGGAATTTCATGGCAGAAATATGAACCTGATGAATCGTTTCGGTAAATTTTCACGCATTAAAAAAGGCGTTCCCCTCTGCTTGAGAGAGAAACACCCCTGTTTTTACTTGTTTTAGCGTGTCAGCCTTCCGCCGCCTCCAGCGACACATCCTTGAGCGCAAAGCCCAGCGCGTCGCAGGAAACCAGATCGTATCGCACCCCGCGGTATGACCCGCTGAAGCCGCGCTGAACGCTCTGCCCGTGCAGATGGCCGTAGACGCAGCGCTTGACCCCGTATTCGCTCAGCAGCCGCGTAAACTCCGTCCCCTGACGCGCCGTTTCCGGCAGCAGCGGCGGATAATGCATCATTGCAAAAATCGGCCGGCCGTTCGCGATGCGCGCCGCGTCCTTCAGCGACATTTCAAGCCGCAGCGCCTCGCGGCGATAGAGCTTTTCATCCTGCGCGGCGGCGTTCTGCCCCAGCGGGATCGTCCATCCCCGCGTGCCGCAGAACACGCACTCGCCCGCGTCAAACGCATCGTTCTGCACGGCGTGCATGTTTTCCGGCAGGCAGGCGCGGAGCTGGCTGAGCGACGACCACCAGTAATCGTGGTTGCCGCGCAGCAGCAGAATCGTGCCCGGCAGTTTGGCAATTTCGCGCAGATCGTTCAGCGCGTCGCCGAGCTGCATCGCCCAGGAGATATCCCCCGGAATCAGCACGATATCCTCCGGCTTTACGCGGCTGCGCCAGTCCGCGCAGATGCGCTCAAAATGATGTTCCCAATGCGAGCCGAAAACGTCCATCGGCTTTTTGTCTCCGCCCGGCAGATGCAAATCGCCGATTGCAAAAATGCTCACCGTTCACCTCTTGTATCCGAGCTCAGGAATCCTCTTCGTCGTCCTCGTCGTCTTCGGCTTCCTTGCTCTTTTCCTCTTCCAGCGAAATCTGCTCGCCGATTTCCTCGGGCATATCTTCCGGCAGGCCGTCCAGCTCGATTTCTTCCATCTCGGAAACGTCCTCCATGCCGAGGCTGACCTCCGTCGGCTCCGCGTCCTCCATCTCGTCGTCGCGGCGGCCGCTCTGATGCTGGTTCATCTCTTTGTAGCACGCATAGCAGACGTCCTTGCCCGGCATCACCGGGTTTTCGTTGCAGATCGAGCAGAGCTCAAAGGGATCGTCGTGCGACTCGCCCTTCATTTCGCGCTTGCAGACGGGGCAGTATTGCTCCTCCTCACGGATGTAATTGAGTTCACATCTCGGACATTTGATAAAGCCCATAGGCCATCCTCCTGATACCTTGCATATTATTTCCTTGGCCGCCGCCTGCCAAATTTCTTGCGTTACGCGCTCCGCTCCGCTATACTGCCCTTGGCATCCCCCCATTCTGAATCCAAGGAGGAACACCCATGACAAACCGAGCGAATCCGCGCTTAAAAAAGGCCGCCGCGCTGGCGGCGCTGACCCTCGCCCTCTCGCTTCCCGCGAGCGGGATTCTGGCGGCATCCACATTCGAGGCACATTATACAACAGCTTCTGTGACTTCGCAAGAGCAAATAGCAGGAAATCTGCTGAATTTGGATCGGTCAAATTATAATCTGACGGAATTGACGATTGATCCGGCGCTCAGCCGCATTGCGCGCCTCAAATCCGAGGACATGCGCGACAATCGGTATTTCGCGCATGTTTCCCCGACATACGGCGACGTGCGCGATATGCTCTCCAAGCTGGGCTATGCGTATACCGCCGCCGGGGAGAACATCGCCCATCATGCGACCGTCGAAAAGGCGCAGGCGGCGCTGATCTCCTCGCCCGGCCATCGGCGCAACATCCTGAGCCGGGGCTATACCAAGGTCGGCGTCGGCGTGGCGCTGGACGAAAACGGCTATGTCTATCTGACCCAGATTTTCTGCCGCTGACCGCCCGTTCCCTCCAGCCGCTGCCAGACGCTTTTCGCCTGATGCAGCGCGCCGCGAGGCGCGGGCGCCTTGGCCTTGATCGCCGCGGCTTCCAGCGGTTCGAGCGCCGCCCGAAAAACGACGTTCTCCGTCTTTTTCTTCATACAAAATCCCTCCCGCATCCATCGTATGCCGGAAGGGATTTTGCGCGTTCTTCTTATTTTTCCGTCAGCGCCAGCATCAGCCGATCCAGCGCCGCTTCCTCGCGGACAGCGCCGCGCTTGATGTCAAAATCCGCGTTCACGCAGAGCGCCAACTGCTTTTTCAACTGCGCCATCGTGCGCCTGCCCGCCCGCCGTGTCAACTGGCTGAGGGCGAAGGGCGGCACGCCCAGCGCCTTGGCCATCTGCGCCTGCGGCGTTCGGCTCTCCTGCATGTCCTTGGCGTAGAGCATCTGGCGGTATTGCCGCGTAATCAGCGCCAGCACGCCGATGCGCTGCTCGCCGCCCTCCAGCAGCACGTTCAGCAGCGAAAACGCGCGCTCCGCCTGCCCGTCCACCAGCGCGTCCACCATCGCGAACACGGTACATTCCGCGGTGTGCGTCGCGATTTGCTCCACGTCCTCCGCCGTGATCGTCTCCCGCTCGCCGACGTAGGCCGCCAGCTTCTGCAATTCGCCGTTGAGCATCGTCAGGTCGCGCCCACTGGTGAACGCCAGCCGCGCGCAGGTGTTCGCGTCCATCCTCTTTTTCATCGGGCGAAGCGTCTGGTTCATCCACTGTGTCAGCCGCGCGTCGCTGAGCGCGTCAAAGGAGACCGCCCCCGGCAGCTTCATCAGCGTCTGGCAGAGCTTTTTCCGCTTGTCCGGCGCTTCGCACTCGAAGACGAGGCAGGTGCTCGGCGGCACACGCCCAATGTAATCCACGAGCGTCTTGCTCTCCTGCGCCTCGTCCTTGGCCTTTCCGCTTTCCAGCAGCGCCAGTCCCTGCACGATCACCAGCCGCCAATCGCCCAGCATCGGCAGGGTTTCGCAGTTTTCCACAATCTGCTGTGCCGTCGGGTTCTGCATGAACGTGCAGTTCATATCCTCCAGCCCCGGCGTCAGCAGCTTTTTTTGCAGCGTCGTCAGCGCGCTTTTGCGGATATAGGCCTCCGGCCCGTAGAACAGATACGCGTTGCGCACCGTCCCCGCCTTCACTTCGTCAAAGAACGCCCATTGATCCATCGCCGTCCACCACCATTCCGGGATTCCGCAGCAGTCGGCCGCGCATGCACAGGCCGCCGCTCAGCTCGTCGATTTGCTGGCCGTCAAAAAAGAAGATCACGCCCTGCTGTCTCCGCCCCTGCGTCAGGGTGTTGACCATCGCGTAGACCCGCTCGCGCGCCGCGTCCGCCTCCAGCGTTTGCAGCCAGCTTCCAAAGCGCGCCGACAGGTTGACCACCACGTTTTCCGCCTCCACCGACGCGGCGAGGATGTCGCCCGCCGAGGCATTTTCCTCGTTCCAGCGCGAAAACAGCGTTTCAAGCTGCGCGCGCGGACGGTTCTGCTCCCGCTCCCGCATCACGCAGCGAACGCGAACCAGCTTTCCACTCTGCTCTGCCTCGTCGTAAAAGACGACCGGCGCGCCGATCCAGCTCAAAAAATCGTCGCTTTCCATCAGCTCGTTTTGAAAACTCACCGTCGAGCCGTCCGGCGTGTCCGCCTCGCCCAGCGCCGAAACCGCCCTGTCGTCGATCAGCACGTGCACGCCGTCCACGCCCGGCACAACGCCCATCAGCGTCCGCGTCAGCATGCCCAGATACACGCCCAGCGGCAGATCCGCATCCGCCAGCGCCCGCGTCAGCTCGCCCGAAAAGCGGATTTCAATCGCCTGCTCGCCGCCCTCCATCCGCACGATTTCCGGCATTTCGGCGATATAGCCCATCGGTTCGGGCACATGCCGCATCATCAGCGCGTCGGCGGTGACACTGCCCAGCGCCTCGAGCACCGTATACAGGCAGTCGATCGGCGCCGCGCCCGCGTCATAGGAAAGCGTTCGCACCGCGGGCAGCAGCAGCATGCCGTCTGCCGACGGGAAAAACAGCGTCGTCAGCCGCGTATAGCCAGCGCCGGAAAGGCGCTGCTCGTCCAGCCGCTTGTAGCGTCCCTGCACGTCCAGATCGTCAACGCGCGTGAGCGTGCCGACGGGCGTTGTCGCGCCGAGGTCAAGCCCCTCTTCCCGCCCGCCGACGAGCACGTTGACGGATGTGACGCTGGACAGACTGCCCAGCGTATCGGCCACGGCCTGACGCACGGCGAAGAGCGTCTGCGGTTCGAGCGCGCGGTATTTCGCCGGCAGATTCACCGTCGCAATGCCCGCCGATACGGACAGCGTGGGCGCTCTGCCCTCGCCGCTCATCGGCCACGAAGCATCCGTCCGTTCCAGCTTCGCCCCGGCCAGCAGCGCCGTCAGCGCCGCCTGCGCCAGACTCTCGCCCGCCCGCATCGTCACCTCGGCCGGAACCGGAACCAGCCGTTCGCCGTTCGGGGAGAGCAGATAGAGCGTCACCGTCTGTGTCTGATCCGCAAACGTGTCCGCCGTCGGCGCGTCCGCTCCCGGCTCGATCGTCAGCGCGGAAATATCCTCCATCGGCCTTTCGCTCACCGTGCCCTCGCAGCCGCAGAGCAGCGCCAGCGTCAGCATGAGCAGCAGCGCAAGGCCGCGCTTTTTGTGTTTCATCGGCTCTCCTTTGTCAGTCGCGAATCATCAGCGATTCCAGCGTCGTCAGCGCCATGCACCAGTTGTCGTTCTGCCGGACGAGCGAGACGGATTCGCGCACGATCTGCGCGTCGCCGCCCTCGTCGCTGTGAATGGCCGCGTCCAGCACGACCGTCGCGCGCTGGCCGTCGAGGCTGACCGTGCCGCCCGTACATTCAAACGCCATGAGCTGCACGTTCGTCTCCCGCATCTGCGTTTCAAACCCGCTGAGTGTCGGCGTTTCTTCCTCGCGCAGGAGGAAGTCATACAGCGCCTCCCAATCCTGCTTCTGCCATGCGCCAAGCATCAGCTTCAGCGCGCTCTTGGGCGTGAGCATTGCCTGCTCGTCGCGCGCGCAGGCCGCCAGCATCACGTTGGCGTCCGTCACGCTCTGGTCAAACCAATACAGCGGGATGCGCCGGGGCACCTCGTCGTCGCCCCCGGCCACATAGAGCTGCACGCGCTGATAGCGCCCGTCCTCGGTCAGCGCCAGCACGATGGATTGAAACGCCAGCCTGCGGCGAAGCGTCGCCTCCGTCTGCCAGTCGGCCAGATCCTCCCAATCGGCGGGCGCACCGTCCGGAATACCGAGGAACGCCTGATTGAGCGTGACAAACGCCGTGTCGCCCTCGCTCTGCACGGAGATGACCGACGTGCCCTGCGGGAAAAGGCCGCTCAGCCGGTCGTGCGCCGCGTCCGGCCCGGTCAGCAGCGCCTCGACGATGCTCTGCGCCACCGTCTCCTCGCGCCGCATATCCAGCTTCGCGCCGACCGCGCCGAGCAGATTCGTTTCACCGTAACGGAAATAGAGGGTGACGTCCAGCAGGCTGCTTTCCTGCTTCACGCCCAGCTGCGTTTCAAACGTCACGCCGGGCGCGGCGGCGGTCGTCTCCCTTTTCCGCTCCAGCAGGGCTTTCGCCCGCTCTTCGAGGGGCTGCGCGGCGGCGACCAGCGCCAGCGCCGCCAGCGCGCATACGATTGCTTTTTTCATCGCTTCCCCTCCCGCTTACTTCACCGGAAGCTGCACGGTGAACGTCGTGCCCTTGCCGTATTCGGAGGCCACCGTCACCGTGCCCGCGTGCAGGCGCACAATCTGCTTGACGATGGACAGACCGAGCCCCGTTCCGCCCGTCTCGCGGGAACGCGCCTTGTCCACCCGATAGAATCGGTCAAACACGTGCGGCAGATCCGCTTCGGGGATTCCCACGCCCGTATCGGCGATTTCAAGCACCGCGTCGCGCCCGGCCTTGGCGAGTGAAACGGTGATCGTTCCGCCGTCCGGCGTGTATTTGATGGCGTTTTCGATGATGTTATAGCAGACCTGCGCCAGCTTGCCGGGGTCGGCGAACATCTCGCATTCGTCCTGAATGTGAACGACGATCTGCTGACCGCGCTTTTTCGCCAGCGGGCCGAGACGCGCGGCAGTCTCGCGCACCGTGTCGGCCAGCACCATCATCTCCCGGCGCAGGCGCAGCTTGTGGCTGTCAATGTGCACCAGCGTCAGCAAATCGCCGACGACGGAGGAAAGGCGGTCGATTTCCTTGTCGATATCGCCGAGGAATTCCCTGCGGAGCTGCGGGTCCATGTCGTCCTGATACATCATGGATTCCACCAGAATCTTGATCGTCGCCAGCGGCGTTTTCAACTCGTGCGATGCGTTGGAGACAAACTGGTTGCGCGCCTCGTCGAGGTTGTGCACCTGCTCGCTCATCTGGTTGAACGCGGCGGCGAGCTGCGCCATTTCGCCCTTGCCCTGCACGTGGACACGGTATTCATAGTCGCCCTTGCTCATCCGCTCGATGCCGCCGGAGAGCTCCGCGACCGGCCGGGTCACGATGCGGGAGATCAGCCCCGCCAGCACCAGCACCGCCGTCAGCGCCAGCAGGAAGATGAACGCCATGCGGTCGCGCACGGAGATCAGCGAATCCACCGTCTCCTGCACGTCCGTCAGCAGCAGCAACGCGCCGGTTCGCTGTCCGTCCGCCTCCAGCGGCGACACGAAGCAGCCGACCCACACGCGCGAAATATCGCGCCCGGTCAGCGCGTCCAGCACGGACGGCGCCTGCGTCTTGCCCGCGCCGTCCCGCAGGTGGAAGCCGTAATCCGCGTCCTTCTCGCCGCGCAAAACGGAGCGCACCTCGCCGAGCGCCAGCAGCGTGCCGCAGCGCTCGCCGAACGTGTCATACGTCACCTTTCCATCCGCGTCCACAACCAAAAGGCGGCCGCCGCTCTGGCTGGCCGCCTGCAAAAGCCGCTGATGAAACGCATCCGCCGTGTCGCTCCCCAGCTTTTCGCCCAGCGCGGCGGCGAGGTTCTGCGTCTGCGCCGCGTGGCTGCGAATCGCGTCGGAAAACAGCGCGTCGCCGACCAGCCGCACCGTCGAAAAGGCGACCAGATAAAACGCCGCGCCGATCACCAGCACCAGCGACGCGAGCAGCTTGGTGCGGACGGAATGGAACGGGTTAATCCTTGTCGGTGAAATAGTAACCCACTCCCCACTTGGTCAGGATGAACTCGGGACCCGCGCTGTCCCGCTCGATCTTTTCCCGAAGACGGCGGATGTGCACGTCCACCGTGCGCATGTCGCCCATGTAATCGTATTTCCAAACGGTCTCCAGCAGCGCCTCGCGGCTGTAAACCTTGCCGCGGTGGGTAATCAGAAGCTGAAGCAGATCAAACTCCTTGGCCGTCAGCCGAACGGGCTGGCCGCCGAGCACCACGGTGCGGTTCTGGCAGTTGACCTCCAGATCGTGCACCCGGATGACGCGCTTTTCTTCATGCACCTCGGCCTGCGGCTGGCTGCGCCGGAAGATGGATTTGATCCGCGCCTTGACCTCCAGAATGTTAAACGGCTTGGTCATGTAATCGTCCGCGCCGTATTCAAGCCCGAGGATTTTATCCATATCCTCGCCCTTGGCGGTCAGCATGATGATCGGCACATTGCTGCGCTCACGGATGCGCTGGCAGACCTCGATGCCGTCCAGCCCCGGCAGCATCACGTCCAGCAGAATCAAATCATACTCACCGGCAAAAAACTTGGCCAGCGCTTCCTCGCCGTCCATCGCGGAATCGGTCAGATAGCCGTCCTGCTCCAAACTGTATTTCAATCCCTTGAGAATCAGGGGTTCGTCGTCCACCAACAAAATCTTTCTGGCCATGTTTTTTCACTCCTCGTGCGGATAACAGCCAAATGGCTGCGTCAACCTTATTGTAACGCATGATCCGAACAAAAATCAAGGTTTTTGACACAGAATTTCGGTTGTTTTGTAACATTTTCCGTTTTTAGACATAAACATGAAATATTTCTTTTCCTTCCTTCCCTCCGCGGTCGAATATTTGTCCGCCCAGACTGTAGACAAAAAGCTATTCTCCCCCCGAAAAAAGGGGGGAGAATAGCCCTTTCCGCAAATGAAAGAATCGCTGAATTTCTTGATTTTGCTATTCAAGCCAAGCTTGCTTATGCAGGCAAGCTGCGCGGTCGAATATTTGTCCGCCGCGAACGCTGTACATTTTCAGAAAAAAGTGGTATCATAAATGCGTATTGCTTCAAATAAACGGAGGGAATGTTTTGCCCCAACGCCTGTTTGCGCTGCTGCTGTGCGCAGCGCTTTTGATATCCGCCGTTCCGCCCGCGCTGGCCGAGGATCAGCCCATCGAGGCGGAGCGCTTCGTCGCCCCGACGCTCCCGCCGGACGCCATCGCATGGGATAAGAACCATCCGGATATTCTCGACGAAGATATGCTCTATGCGCACAGCGCCATTTTGATCGAGGCGGACACCGGCGAGGTGCTCTTTGAAAAGAACGCGGACGAGATCATGTTCCCCGCGTCCACGACGAAGATTATGACCGCCTACATCGCCCTGCAAATGTCCGATCTGGAAAACGACGTGGTCACGGTGTCGCAAAACGCCATTGATCTCGTTCCGCCGACCTACCAGACCATCCCGCTCATCGCCGGGGAACAGGTGTCGATGCTCGACCTGATTTCGGTCATGCTGATCCGTTCGGGCAACGAGGCCGCCAACGCCGTCGCGGAATATCTCGCCGGGAGCGTCGAGAGCTTTGCCGACCTGATGAACCAGACGGCGCAGATGCTCGGCTGCTCGCCGAATACACATTTCGCCAACCCGTCCGGCGTACACGACGAAAACCACTACACCACCGCGCGCGATCTGGCGGTCATCGCGCAGGCCTGCATGAAGGACGAGCGCTTCGCCTCGATCGTCTCCCAGACCTCCTACGACATGCCCGCCACGCAGACGGAGAGCGGCGCGGCGGGTCACCCCCGGCGCACCATCGTCGGCAGTACGGCGATCCTCAACCCCGAAAACGAAACCTCCTATTATCGCTACGCCACCGGCGTCAAAACGGGCTACACGCTCGCCGCCGGCTATTGTTTCGTCGGCTCGGCGACAAAGGGCGGCATCGACCTGATTTCCGTGGTGCTCTACGACGGCGATACCCGCCGCTACGAGGACACCAAGCGTCTGTTCGAATACGGCTTCACGCAGATCGAATCCATCACGCCGGAATCGCTCTACGCCGAGGATCCGCGCGTGATCGACGTCACCGGCTTTGACACCAGCGACGCCCAGCACGGCGAATTGACGCTGGGCATCCGCGCCGTGGACGAAGACAAGGACATGACCATCGTTGGCCGGAAGGACAACATCGATTTCCTCCGCGAAAACTTCGGTCAGGTTTCCTCGATCCGCTGGACGCGCGAATTCCGCGCCCCGATCAACGTCGGCGACGTGATGGGCATTCTCACGTTCTATTCCGAAAACAAGGGCGTCGCCGAATACGAGCTGGTCGCCACGCGCTCCATCGCCGCCCGCGCCGACGCGCCGCTGACGCTGGAGCAAATCGAGGCCTACACCGCGCAGGATGAAAGCCCGTGGCCGCGCTTCTCGTGGGATTTGCTCGTGCCGCCGGGGCTGATTCTCCTCGCGCTGATCTGGCTGATTCGCTTCATCCGCCGTCACCGCAAAAAGCGCATCAAGGCGCCGAAGATCAAGCCGATTAAAAAGAAATATCTGCGGTAAACTTTTCCGCAACGAAAAAGGACTGTTAAGCTAACAATACCGATATTTCAAGAGTAAAACTAAGTATTTTTGCCCGAAGGTTT
>OLOX01002316.1_pt1 | contig 16026 bp, 9 predicted proteins | sample 1672091 | NCBI WGS metagenome assembly OLOX01 (sample SAMEA3136644, study PRJEB25190) | human gut metagenome | reverse complement strand
AAGAATCAAACCAACGGTACCCCACATAAATTCCTTCTGTATAATATTCATCATCCCGGTTTCCGTTCCTATATCCAAATGTATCTGCATTGGGATAATCTTCATATTCTTTTGCCCAGGTCGCTGCCAGATGTCCACAGGGATTTACTTTTCCACTCAAAACATCTGCAAGTGCATCTCCACCTGAGCTGCCAGCCTGTCCCATCAGAACAACAGCTGAAATATTGGACAGCTCATGGAAAAAGGAAGTATCAATCACGCCGCCAATGTTCAGTACAACAATAACGTGACTGTAATGGCTGCACAGAGTAGTCAAAAACTCTTTCTCTTCCTGATGCAGCTGATAGTCACCAGGCTCATTTCTTCTGTCTGCACCTTTTCTGCTTCCAGCCTTCTGCTTTCTACTTTCTCAGCTTTTTCTGTTTTCATGTTTTAATCCTTTTCCTTTCCGGTTTTAACCCAAACCTCTCGTTTTTTGTCGGATTTCTCCGTTTTCAGGGCTTTTGCCTTGTGCCGTAAAAGGCGTATTATAACATCAAAAAAGCCCCCGTCCTTATCTAAAGGACGAGAGCTTGACTTCCCGTGTTACCACCTTTTTTCACAATCGACTCGCATCAACTGCCTCATCAAGTACACCTGCCGGATGGCACGAATACTCCTGCACGATAACGTGTGCCGGGTTTCCCCTCTTCCGTCGGCACCTACCTGGTTTCAATGCCGAAGCTCCAAGATGTATTCCAAATAAGCGATTTCCCATGCCTCTCACCAGCCGGCTATTCTCTGTTGGCTCTTTCTTACTCGTACTTCTTCTCTTCTTTGCCTATGTGGGTATCTTAATATATCAAAACATTTTTGTCAAGAACACTTTTTGTAAAAGAACTGACACATATCCTTCTTATAATAAAGCATGATTTCTTGACAAACATTAGGAAATGTGCGATTATGAAAGAACTTGGCGTCATGTTTAAAGTCATGCCGTCAAATAGTGAATGGAACAGAATGGAGGTTTTATCATGAAACGTACTTACATAAGAAGTTTGCTTGTGTTCGTATTTGCTTCTTTGTTTCTGACATTTTCCTTTGTCAGCACACCGGCAAAAGCTGCGGCTGCTGCTACAGAAGCACCATCTACGCACAAAGCGGTTTTGACTACAAATCGTGCCGCCGGCACAGCAAACTACACCGTAACCGGTCTGGATTTGGCATCCGATACCGCACTTACGATTAATGCAGTCAATTCTTCCACAAAGAAAACTGCTTTTACAAAAAATGTCACTCTCGACGAGACCAACTGCAAAGAAGGCACTTTTACAGGAAGCATTACTTTGGCGGACTTAAAATATGCATTTGCCAATTATACAGTAACCGTAACAATTGGTACAAAAACATTGACCGCCGGCACTGCTGACTTTACGATTCATACAGCAAAAGCAGGTCTTTCCATCACAGGAAATACCGGCGCCGCTGTCCGTACTGCTGCCTTCGTATCAAAAGAAGCCACAGGCGGTGTTTTAGTTCCCGGTACCGGAAACCAGATTTCCATCCAGATTTGGAACAAAAACCGCGCAGAATCCACTGCAGTAACCGTGGGCAAAGCAATGGCATTGAATGCGAACCAGAACTGGTCTGTTGATGTTTCCAAATCCGGAAATTATTATGGCAAATGGGGCGCAAAGGCTGTTGTCACAAACAGCAATTGGAAAACACAGTATACCTTAGCTTCCACTGAATATAATGTTATTCCTTCCTGCACTTCATTTGTTACAAAGAAAACAAAAGCATTGGAGAAGAAAAAGGCATTTGCCATTGAACTTAGCGGATTGACTAACGTATTCGGCGTAAATGGTGTAACATTCCAGGTATTTAACAGCGATGGCAGACAGGTTGCTACACTTTCCGGCAAGAAAAAGACAGCTTCTTATTATAAAGAAGTTACGATGAAAACCTTAAAATACAATTTGGATTTATTTACAATTAAAGCGGTTGTGATCGATTCCAACAATAAAACTTATACGCTTGCACAGACAACAAAGGCTGACCAGCGTATGAAAAAGGGAACTCTTACCGTTACTAAAAAGAAAAATGCAACCTGCATCTATAAATTGTCCGGAGCTTATGTTCCCGGCAATATCAAAAAGGTTGAATTTGATATTTACCGGATTAAAAACGGTAAAAAGAAAAAGCTTGGCACATACAAAGCAAAAGCTTCTTCCAATAAAAAGACCTACACCGTAACAGTAAAAAATGAAGCAAAAGGAACTTACGAGGTTCGTGCATTTGCGACATCCGCATGGAAAAGCAGACTGTTGCTGAAAAAGAAAAAGTTCAAACTGAAAAAGTCAGACCTTGGTAAAAACGGCTGGTATTATGAAAAATATAAGGGAAAGAAATACAAATTCTATTATATTAACAATAAAAAACAGACCGACCTTACTAAGATTTTGAAACTGAAAAAAAGCAGTTCCTCTCATCAGAACAAGTTTTACATCGAAGTAAACCGTGCCGCATGTGTCGTTACGATTTACATGTACAACGATGAGACAAACAAATACGATATTCCGGTTAAAACGTGTTCTGTATGTGTCGGCAGCGACATCTGGACCGTTGCCGGTACCGGTGGTCTCCATGAGAAGTCAGCATATACTCCAATAGGTACATATTCGGTATGCACAAACGGACAGTCCGTAAAATATACGATGAAACCGATGCATGAGCCGGATGGCAGTACCGTATATGCGCGCTGGGCAACACACATTGTCGGCAATGTTTACTTCCACTCAATTGCCGTTGGCACACAGTCTCATTATGCACTGCCTGCTGTCACCTACAACAAGCTTGGCAAACCTGCTTCTGCCGGATGTATCCGTATGGCAGTAGCGGATGCGAAGTGGATTTACGATTATACTTCAACCGGCAATACCATTAAAATCGTAAAGGGAAGCACAAAGAAACCGGGGCCTCTCGGCAAAGCAAAGACCATCAAAGCAAAAGGTGGCATCAACTACGACCCAACGGATCCCGGTGTACCGGATTCCCGCAAGAAAAAAGATTATAAAGCAAAACGAATCAGTGGATATCTGACAAAAAAAGGTAAAAAAGTCGGATACTAAAAAAAGAAAAAAGCTGTAAATTGGTGAATCTCACCGGTTTACAGCTTTTTTAATATCTGTTATTTTTCTTTCTTTATGTTTTCCCTATCCCGGTTCATAAACGATTTGGCAAATTGAATATAAAGCCAAAACAGAATTGGCAGTAAAATGCTGGAACCAATACACATTTTAAACAATTCCGGTGCCGCCTTTGATGTGGTGATTCCTGCAAGCAAAGTTACAATATACAACGCAACTAAAAAGATTACACCAATAATTGCTGCAATACGCACACCCTTCGGATATGAACTTTCAAATTTTTCTTTTTTCTCTTCTGCCATCTTACCATTCCTCCTTATCTGCTCCAATTTTCTTCATATGCTGCTTAATTTCCTTTTCATAACCATTCTCCGATAAATGGAAAAACCGCTCGGATTCCGCCTCATCCGGCAGATACTGCTGTCTTACATAATGATTTTCGTAATCATGGGAATACTGGTACCCGATGCCATGTCCGAGTTTTGCCGCACTTTTATAATGGGCATCCATCAAATGTGCCGGAATTCGGTAATTCGGATGCGTTTTAACATAATCCAAGGCATCATCAATTGCAACAATTGCTGAATTGCTCTTCGGTGCACATGCCACATAAAGCGCCGCCTGTGAAAGCACAATTCTTGCCTCCGGCATACCAAGCCGCTCAACTGCCTGTGCCGCCGCGGTCGCCACGACAAGAGCCTGTGGGTCAGCATTTGAAACATCCTCCGCCGCACAAATCATGATTCGTCTGGCAATAAATTTGATGTCCTCACCGGCATACAGCATTCTCGCCAGATAATAAACTACGGCATCCGGGTCAGAGCCCCGCATACTTTTAATAAATGCCGAAATGGTATCGTAATGATTATCCCCCGTTTTATCATAGCGGAGTACACGTTTTTGAATACATTCCTCGGCAACTTCCATCGTAATATGAATTTTGCCATCTGCACCTCTCTCGGTTGTCAAAACACCAAGTTCAATCGCATTTAAAGCACTTCTGGCATCACCACCGCTGATGTCCGCAAGAAATTCCAAAGCGTCTTTTTCGATGACTGCATCAAAACTGCCAAGTCCCTTTTCTTTATCTGTCACTGCACGCAGCAAAAGTTCCTTGATTTCATCTTTTTCCAATGCCTTTAATTCAAAAATAATCGAGCGGGACAAAAGCGCACCATTTACTTCAAAATACGGATTTTCCGTTGTTGCACCAATCAAGACAATGGTACCGTCTTCGACAAACGGAAGCAAATAGTCCTGCTGGCTTTTGTTAAAGCGGTGAATCTCGTCGATAAACAAAATCGTCTTTCGCCCGTAAGCGCCCCAGTTTTCTTTTGCTTTTTCAACAACTTCTTCCATATCTTTTTTCCCGGCTGATGTCGCATTAATCTGGAGAAATGCTGCACTTGTCGTATTGGCAATCACTTTCGCCAGTGTCGTTTTCCCAGTTCCCGGCGGTCCATAAAAAATCAGCGAACTTAATTTATCTGCCTGAATTGCCCGGTACAATAATTTATCTTTTCCGATAATATGTTTCTGTCCCACAACCTCGTCCAAGGTAGTCGGACGGAGTCTTGAAGCAAGTGGCGATTCGGTCTCTTTTTTCTGCTCGCTCATATAATCTAATAAATTCATGATTCCTTTCCTTCCTGCCGTTTATCCATCTGTATAACTTCGTCTCCATGGAAACCATAACACAGTTTTTCGCCCCGTTCAAGTTTAGCTTTCGCAGCTGTTTTCTCCGTCAGTGCCGTTTCAAATGAATCAATTTTCTCCTCCGGCACCAAAAACCGAAACACAACCTCATTTCCATATTCACACGATAACTCGTGAATCTCGTTGGTTCTTGCTAAATATTGGATTTTTCCAACCTCGTTATAATCCACTGTAACGGTCAGCGGGTAACCGGTCTCTTTTTCTAAAAGTACACAGTGATTTAATCCCTCTTTCATCGCACCGGAATACGCTCTTACAAGCCCCCCAGTACCAAGAAGAGTTCCTCCAAAATATCTTGTAACGACTGCCACAACATTATAAATTCCCTGTCCATCCAAAATATCCAACATCGGTCGGCCGGCCGTTCCTGATGGTTCCCCGTCATCGCTGCAGCGCACCGTATCCTTATTTTCACCTAAAATATAGGCAAAGCAGTTATGTCTGGCATCATAATATTTTTTCCGCATCGCGGTAATTTTTTCAAGTGCTTCTTCTTCCGTTGTGACCGGAAAAATGTTCGCAATAAAACGGGATTTCTTTTCTACAATTTCCCCTTGTCCACCTTCGTAGAGTATCTTAGATGCTGTTTCCATCCGTTTCGTTCCTTTCTCTTACTTCGTTCCTACTCCTTACTATTATAGTAATTGCCCTTTCCCTTTTCAAGAGTTTTTGTTATACTAAAAAGAAAAGAAAACATTCAGGAAGGAAAGGACCGCGCATGAATTTTAGTCATAAGGGAATCCAGAATCGAAAACATCAGCTTGAATCCGCAGCTACTCACCGTCTGCACAAATTACAGCTTATAGGAATCCGTCTTACTCTCATCGGACTTATTTTTGTCAGCCTTTTTGCCGGAAGTTTCCTGATTGGAATGTATACAAGCATTTTATCTTCGACGCCGGATGTGAACTCTATCCAGATTGTTCCAAAGGGCTATACAACGACAATTGTGGACAGTGAGGGAAATCCGATTCAGTCCTTAGTCGGGAAAGATGCCAACCGTGAATATGTTACATTGGATAAAATTCCGGAGAATCTCCAAAATGCCTTTATTGCCATTGAGGACGAGCGTTTCCGCAAGCATAACGGCGTGGATACACAGGGCGTTTTGCGTGCACTGACTATTGGCATAAAAAATAAGGGCGATTTTACACAGGGTGCCAGTACGATTACACAGCAGTTATTGAAAAACCAGGTATTTGAGGGCGGCAAGGAAAATACACTCTTTGAAAAAATAAAGCGTAAGCTGCAGGAGCAGTTTCTTGCTTTGCAGACCGAAAAAAAATACAGTAAAAACCAGATTCTCGAGTATTACTTAAATACCATTAACCTCGGGCAAAATACACTTGGTGTACAGGCAGCATCCAAACGATATTTTAATAAAAATGTTTCTGACCTCACCCTTTCCGAGTGTGCGGTTCTTGCCGGCATTACGCAGAACCCATCAGCGTACAATCCGATTTCCCATCCGGCGAAAAACAGTCAGAAACGCACAACTGTTTTAACCTATATGAAAAATCAGGGATATATTTCCAGTAAAGAATACACCGATACTCTCCGTGACCCGGTTTATGACCGCATCCAAAAAGTGAATAAACAAACATTTTCAAGTTCTTCCATTACCTCGTATTTTACCGATGCTTTGATTGAGCAGGTAATTCAGGATTTGAAAGTCAAATGCGGCTACACGGAAACGCAGGCTTATAACGCACTGTACAGCCGCGGCCTGACGATTTACAGCACACAGGACAAATCTATGCAAAAAACCGTCGATTCAATGATGAACAACAAAAAATATTATCCTGCGAACTCTCGGTATGAACTAACTTATCAATTGATTGTTACGCACAAGGACGGAACGCAGATTACCTATTCCTTTTCCGATATGAAGAAATGGTTTAAAAGCAGAAAGAAGAAAAGTATATCCGGATTATACAAAAAGAAATCCACTGCCAGAAAACAAATCAAGCAGTTCCGAGCTGCTATGCTGACGAAAAATGATACCGTGCAGTCTGAGACAATTGACCTCGTAATTGAACCGCAATCCTCTTTTGTTGTAATTGACCAGCATACCGGCGCCGTAAAAGCACTTGTCGGCGGCCGCGGCGACAAAAACGCAAGCCGCACTCTGAACCGTGCAACGGATTCGGTGCGCCAGCCAGGCTCAACCTTTAAGATTTTATCGACATATCTACCGGCACTTGACACCGCCGGCATGACACTGGCAACTGTGCAGGATGACGCCCTTTATTACTATCCGGGTACAAAACGGAAAGTGAAAAACTGGTACGGAAACTCCTACCGCGGACTTACTTCCCTGCGTGAAGCAATGGCGCAATCCATGAACGTAGTTGCCGTCAAAACATTGAATGATGTAAGTCCCAAAATCGGATATGATTATTTATTAAATTTAGGTTTTACTACTTTGGTTGACAACTATACCAGTCAGGATGGAAAAACCTATACGGATATTTCTCTCCCGCTTGCTCTTGGAGGATTGACTAAAGGCGTTACCAACTTAGAGCTAACGAACGGCTTCGCTACCATTGCCAATCAGGGGCTTTATCATCCCGCTTTCTTTTATACAAAAATTGTCGACCATGACGGAAATGTGTTACTCGACAACACAACGAATACGGATACCAAACAGGTCATGAAAGAATCGACTGCATGGCTCCTTACCAGTGCAATGGAAGACGTCATTTTAAAAGGAACCGGCAGCCGCTTAAAATTTAAGAAAATCAATATGCCGCAGGCAGGAAAAACCGGCACTTCCACCGGCAACCGCGACTTGTGGTTTGTCGGCTACACACCGTATCTCACAGCCGGCATCTGGGGCGGTTATGATTCCGGACAAAAGCAAACGTCTCTTACCTATCAGAAAGATTTGTGGCGTGACACGATGGAGAAGTTAAATCAAAATTACACAAAAGTTTCTTTCAAGAAACCGGACTCTATCACAACCGCTGTTATTTGTACAAAATGCGGAAAACTTGCAATCAACGGTATTTGCGACAAGGCTGTTGGTGGCTCCTGCATAAAAAAAGAATACTTTGATAAAGAGTCCGTGCCAAAGGAGAAATGCGACTGCCATGTGCGTTGCAAAATCTGCAAAGCCTCCGGACATCTTGCCGGTGACGGCTGCCCACCTTCACAGATTTATACAGCCGTTTACCTGCAAAAAAATGAGTCCACGCAAACCGCAGACTCATCGTTAAGCATTCCCCGCTATCTCGTAGGCTCCACGTGTAAAATCCACAACTAACGGCGCTTACGCTTTCTCGGAGGAATCAGACATTTTTTATCAAATCCAATTAAATCATTCCGCCCTGCCTTAAGCAGGGCCTCTTTTACTAAATCATAATTTCTAGGCTCCCGGTATTGAATTAATGCTCGCTGCATAGCCTTTTCATGGGAAGATTTCGGCACATAAATCGGCTCCATCGTACGAGGATCAAGTCCCGTATAATACATGCAGGTCGAAATCGTTGATGGCGTCGGATAAAAATCCTGCACCTGCTCCGGCATGTAGCCGAGGTCTCTAATATATTCCGCCAGTTCGATTGCATCCTTTAGCGTCGAACCCGGGTGAGAAGACATAAAATAAGGAACTACATACTGTTTCTTCCCCGTCCTTTTATTTACTTTTTCATAGCGTTTGCAAAACTTTTCATAGACCGCATGCGGTGGCTTTCCCATCGCCTGCAAAACATTGTTAGAAACATGTTCCGGCGCCACTCTAAGCTGCCCGCTGATATGGTCTCTGCAAAGTTCACTAAGAAACGTATCATCCGTTTCCTGCATCACATAATCAAACCGGATTCCGGAACGGACAAATACTTTCTTAACTCCCGGCAAACGCTTCAATTTCCGAAGCAGTGAAACATAATCCTTATGGTCAACTTTCAGATTCGGACACGGTTTAGGGAACAAACATTGCTTCATCTGGCAGACACCTTTTTCAAGCTGCTTGTCACACGAGGGTCTTCTGAAATTTGCTGTCGGTCCTCCCACATCGTGTATATATCCCTTAAATCCGGTTTTAACAGTCATCCCTTTTGCTTCTTCCAAAATCGACTCATGGCTTCTGACCTGAACAATTCTTCCCTGATGAAATGTGAGGGCACAGAAATTACAGCCGCCAAAACATCCACGGCAGCTTGTCAGACTAAACTGAATCTCGGAAATTGCCGGAACACCGCCTGCTGCCTCATAAGATGGATGATACGTTCCCACATAAGGATAGGCATAAATATCATCCATTTCCTGCGTAGTAAGTGGCTTTGCCGGTGGATTCTGCACAACCAACACTTTATTCGGATATGCTTCAACTAACGGTTTTGCCGTAAATGCATCAGTATTTTCATATTGCACATAAAAACTTTGTGCGTATTTTTTCTTATCCGTACTAACTTCTTCAAACGCAGGAAGAGAAATCGGCTCATACGCACTCAATTCCCCTTCTTTTGTACGGTACACAGTTCCCGCAACATACGTGATATCATGAATTGAAATACCGGCGTCTAACGCCTCTGCAATTTCAAGTATACTGTGTTCTCCCATGCCATATGAAATCATATCCGCACCGGAATCCAGTAAAATCGATCGTTTCACCTTATCCGACCAGTAATCGTAATGCGCCAGCCGCCGTAAGCTCGCCTCGATTCCACCAAGAATAATCGGCGTATGTTTATACGTTCTGCGAATCAGATTCGAGTACACAACGGTTGCATAATCCGGGCGTTTCCCCATCACGCCGCCCGGCGTATACGCATCCGTTTTTCGTCTCTTTTTCGCCACCGTATAATGGTTTACCATGGAATCCATATTTCCTGCACACACTAAAAAAGCAAGGCGTGGCTCACCCAATTTTGTGATACTTGCATCATCTTTCCAATCCGGCTGCGAAATAATTCCAACTTTATAACCATTTGCCTCCAAATGTCTGCTGATAATTGCCGGTCCGAAAGAAGAGTGGTCCACATAAGCGTCCCCAATGACAAATACAAAATCGCACTGGCTCCACCCCCGCCGTTTCATCGCTTTTTTACTCATCGGCAAAAAATCATCTGCCGCTTTTTTTTCATTCGGATTTGTCATCTCTTTCACCTTCTCTCTCTTTCGCCGCAAAAAACTGAACAACGGATTCTGCTGCCTGACGATTCATTTCCGGAATCTCCATCAGTTCTCCCACATCTGCTTTCTGAATCTCAGCTAATGACTGATAGGTCCGCATCAGCGCTTTACGCCTTGTGGCACCAATCATCGGAATATCATCAAGAATCGAATGAACCTGCGTCTTACTTCGAATCTGCTTATGATACTCAATCGCAAAACGGTGTGTTTCATCCTGCACTCTCGTAATCAGGCGGAATCCCTCACCGTGTGTATCAATCGGAATTTCTTCATTCTTAAAATACAGCCCGCGCGTCCTATGGTGGTCATCCTTTACCATGCCGCAGACCGGTATTGTTATATCTAATTTTAACAATACTTCTTCTGCAATATTTACCTGGCCTTTTCCACCATCCATAAAAATAATATCCGGCAGATTGCGGAAAGAATCCATCTCCGACAAACCTTCCCGTTTGCTGTGTTCAAAACGTCTCGTCAGCATTTCCCGCATAGCACCATAATCATCCGGCCCGCTCACGGAACGGATACGAAATTTACGGTAATCATTCTTTTTCGCTTTTCCCTCTTCAAACACAACCATTGAACCAACCGTCTCAAAACCATTGATATTTGAAATATCATAGGATTCCACACGGCTGAGTCCGGAAATACCAAGCAAGCCTTCGATTTCCTCCATCGCACCTTTCGTCCTTGCCCGCTCTCTCTGTAACTTCTCAACGTCCTTTTGAAGCACCATCCGGGCATTTTTCTTCGCCAACTCAAGCATGCGCTCTTTCTGACCGCGCTGTGGATAGCGGAAATATACCTTATGTCCGCGTTTTGCCGAAAGCCACTCAAGGATAGCATCTGCATCTTCCACTTCCTGCTCTAACCAGATTTCTTTCGGAATATACGGCGTTCCGGCATACATCTGTTTAATGAAAGCAGACAAAACAGCCCCTTCTGTCTCCTCATTTGTTCCGGTCAGATAGTAATGCTCTCTCCCTAGCATTTTTCCACCACGGATAAAAAACACCTGCACTACTGCATCCTCTTTCCCGCGCGCCATCGCCACGATGTCACGGTCTTCAAAGTCCTCTGATGTAATTTTTTGCCGTTCTGTCACCTGACGGACACTCTGTATCAAATCACGGTATGTGGCAGCCTCCTCAAAATTCATCTCTGCTGCTGCACGCTGCATTTTCTCCTCAAGTTCCTTCAATACCGATTTGGTATCCCCCAGCAAAAACTTCAGGGCGCGCTCAAAATCTGCCCGGTACTCCTCCTTTTTCACATGTCCTTGGCACGGTGCCGGACACTGCCCAATCTGATGATACAGACAAGGTCTTTCTTTTCCTATATCACGTGGCAGCACACGGTGGCAGTTTCGCAGATGAAACAACTGATTCACCAGTTCAATTGTATCACGAATCGCCTTGCCACTTGTAAACGGTCCAAAATACTTACAGCCGTCCCGTTTCATCTGACGCGCAAAAAGAAGCCTTGGGTAGGCTTCTGAAACCGTCGCTTTTAAGAAAGGATAGCTCTTGCCATCCTTTAACATTGTATTATACCGTGGGGAATGTTCCTTAATCAGATTGCACTCTAACACCAATGCTTCCAGTTCACTGTCCGTCACAATATACTCAAACCACGCAATACGGTCAATCATCCGCTGTATTTTAGGCGTCACATGACGGCTCTTCTGAAAATACTGGCGTACTCTGTTTTTTAGACTAATTGCCTTTCCCACATAAATAATCTCATCCGTTTTGTCATGCATGAGATACACGCCCGGCTTACCGGGCAGTTTTTTCAATTCCTCTTCCAGATTAAACACATTTACCAGTCCTTTATAAAACGCGTAATCACATCCACCAGTCCATCTTCGTCACAGGACGGTGCAACATAATCCGCTTTTTCCTTCAATTGTTCCGGTGCATTTGCCATAGCCACGCCAAATCCGGCATATTCAATCATCGGCAAATCATTAAATCCATCCCCACAGCACACCATCTGGCTGCGGCGGTAGCCAAGACGTTCTAACAGTTTTGCCACACCGTATGCCTTATCCACGCCAAGAGGCATCATTTCCAGATAAAATCCTTCGGAGCGGTAAACCGAAAGACGGCCCTCAAAATCTTTTGCCGCCTTCTTCTCCAGTTTTTCCAAATGCGCAGGGTCCCCGGTCAAAATGCATTTATTACCCGCAAACTTCACATCCCGGTGAAAATCTTCCGGTACCCAAATAGGAATATCACAGCCTTTTGCATCAATTGTAATATACGGATCCGTGTCACTGTGCGCCACGATTTTCCCGGCATCATACGTTAATATTCCGGTATGCTCTTTTTTTGAATAATCATACAATTCATGAATCATCCCATCCGGCAGTGTAATATCATATATCACTTCACCGGTTGCAAAATTTGTAATGCGTCCACCATTAAACGAAATAACATAGCCGCCGAACCGGTCAAGTCCAATCGCTTTTGCCTGATGGCGGATGCCCTCTGTGCACCGCCCGGAAGCAATTGCAACCTTGATACCCTGTTCCTGACATTCCCACAAAGCCTCTTTTGTACGCTCTGTAATCTCTTTTTTTGTATTGACTAATGTTCCATCAACATCCAGCACTAACAATTCGTAAGCCATTACTCTTCCTCATTCTGCGGGAGTTCTTTTACTTCTTCTTTCTGTTTTTCCTCGCCGCTTCTCTTTAACTTTTCACCGGTAATTTCTTCGTAAATAGCAACGAACTCTTTTCCGGTAATCGTTTCTTTTTCAATCAAATGCTCTGCCAGTTTATCCATAACCGTCTGGTTTGTCTCGATACATTCCACTGCCTTTTTGTAACAGTCATTCAAAATTGCCATGACTTCTTCATCAATCTGGCTCTCCGTCACCTCGCCGCAGTTAAGCACTGGTCTGCCATCCAGATAACGACTCTGAATCGTCTCTAAGCCCATCATGCCAAACTTACTGCTCATACCGTACTGCGTTACCATCGAACGTGCAATTGACGTTGCCTTCTCAATATCATTCGACGCTCCGGTCGTAATATCATCAAACTTAACCTGCTCCGCCGCACGGCCGCCCATGAGCGTAACAATCTCTGAAATCAGTTCTTCCTTCTTCATCAGATATTTTTCTTCCTCCGGCACCTGCATCACATAGCCGAGTGCTCCCATTGTACGCGGCACAATCGTAATTTTCTGTACCGGCTCCGCATGTTTCAAATTGGTTGCCACAAGCGCATGTCCAATCTCATGGTAAGCAACAATCTTCTTTTCTTCCTCGCCAAGAATACGGTCTTTTTTCTCTTTTCCGGCAAGCACCACTTCAACTGCCTCAAACAAATCCTTCTGGCTTACAACCTGTCTGCCATCTTTTACTGCCATAATAGCAGCCTCATTAACCATATTGGCAAGGTCCGCACCAACAGCACCGGAAGTTGCCAACGCAATTTCTTCCAAATCTACCGTATCATCCATAAGCACATCATGCGAATGAACCTTTAATACATCCACACGGCCTTTCAAATCCGGTTTTTCCACAATAATCCGGCGGTCAAAACGTCCCGGACGAAGTAATGCCTTATCAAGCACTTCCGGACGGTTTGTCGCACCAAGAATGATAATTCCTTTCGAGGAATCAAAACCATCCATCTCCGACAACAGCTGATTCAGCGTCTGCTCACGCTCATCATTGCCCCCGCCATACTGGCTGTCACGGCTTTTACCAATCGCATCAATCTCATCAATAAAAATAATACAAGGTGCCATCGATGTCGCCTGCTTAAACAAATCCCTTACACGTGACGCACCGACACCAACAAACATTTCCACAAAATCGGACCCGGACAGGGAAAAGAACGGAACACCCGCTTCTCCTGCAAGTGCCTTCGCAAGCAGTGTCTTACCGGTTCCCGGAGGTCCGACAAGCAGCGCACCTTTCGGAAGTCTCGCACCAATTTTTTTGTATTTATCCGGATTTTTCAAAAAGTCAACTAACTCCGTCAGTGACTCTTTTGCCTCTTCTTCACCGGCAACATCCTTAAATGTCACACCGGTCTTTTTTTCTACATACATCTTCGCATTTGACTTGCCGACGCCGCCCATAATGCCGCCGCCCTTGGTTGCCGAGCGCATAAAGAACCAAAGAAGAATCCAAAGTCCCGCAATCGGAAGAATATAAGAAAGCAAAAAGTCCATAATTCCCGAACTACTCTGAATCTCCGCCGTAAACTCGACTCCGTATTTATTCAGCAAATCCTGCACCAATTTCTCGTCATTGACATACCCGGTATAATAAGTGACCGTAAGCATCGCCACTTTTTCCTTCGTCTTTGGCTCAATGACAATCATATTCGACTGAAATGTAACCTTTTTCACCTGGTCCTTTTTCAGCATTTCAATAAATTTTGTATACGTGATTTCCTTTTCCGTATTTCTTTGAATCTCGGAATTAAGAAAAAAAATCAAGCCAATCGCAAACAGCGCCGCCATTAAACAAATCAAGAGATTGGTCTTGTTTTTCTTGCGCTTGTTCGGATCCTGATTATTTCTTTCATTATTATTAAAATCCATTCTATCTTGTCCTTTCGTATCCTGAATCGCTACTTTAATTAGTATAAAAGATTTTAAATGATAAATCAATGGTTAGTATGTGAAAGATTGGTGAATTTGACACTTGAAACAAACTGGTAAAAAGGGTATACTAGAAATAAGTTTGTTTATTTTCATTAAATGATAAAATATGTAAAAAGATTAAGGAGCTGTTGGCTCCGGAATGGAGATTAAAATGGCTGTAAAGTACGTTTTTGTAACTGGCGGTGTTGTTTCCGGTTTAGGAAAAGGAATTACTGCCGCTTCTTTAGGTCGATTGTTGAAAATGCGTGGCTACAAAGTGACCATGCAGAAGTTTGACCCGTATATCAATATTGACCCGGGTACGATGAATCCAATTCAGCACGGCGAAGTATTCGTCACCGATGACGGTGCAGAAACCGATTTGGATTTGGGACATTATGAGCGCTTCATTGATGAAAGCCTCACCAAACAGAGTAATGTCACAACCGGTAAAGTTTACTGGTCGGTTCTTTCCAAAGAACGCCGTGGTGATTACGGTGGTGGAACCGTACAGGTAATCCCTCATATTACAAATGAATTAAAAAGCCGTTTTTACCGCAATGATGGTGTAAAAGAAACGCAGATTGCCATCATTGAAGTCGGAGGTACGGTTGGTGATATCGAGAGCCAGCCATTTTTAGAGGCAATTCGTCAGTTCCAGTTAGATGTCGGACATGAAAATGCAATTTTGATTCACGTTACATTAGTTCCTTATTTGAAGGCATCACAGGAATTGAAATCCAAACCAACACAGGCAAGTGTAAAAGAACTTCAAGGTATGGGAATCCAGCCGGATGTCGTTGTATGCCGTACCGAGATTCCTCTCGACAAAGCAATCCGCGACAAAATTTCTTTGTTCTGTAATGTACCAAACAGTCAGGTTATCCAGAACTTAGATGTGGAAACACTTTATGAAGTACCTCTTGCCATGGAGAAGGAAAACCTTGCACAGACTGTCTGCAAATGTCTTCACTTGGATTGTCCGGAACCGGATATCAAAGGCTGGGAAGATATGGTAAATTCTATTAAGAACTTAAACAAAGAAGTAACCGTTGCCCTCGTCGGCAAATATACTGCTTTGCATGATGCTTATATCAGTGTTGTTGAATCCTTAAAGCACGGTGGTTTCGCCCACAATGCACAGGTCAACATCAAATGGGTAAATTCAGAAGATGTAACTCCTGAAAATGTCGCTGATTTTTTAGGCGATGTAAGCGGTGTTTTAGTACCGGGTGGTTTTGGTGACCGCGGTATTGATGGTAAAATTTATGCTATCCAGTATGCACGCGAAAATAACATTCCATTCCTTGGCCTCTGCCTCGGTATGCAGTTATCCATCGTAGAATTTGCACGTAATGTTGTCGGCTGGAATGACGCTCACAGTGCAGAATTAGACCCATCTACAACGCATCCGGTAATTCACCTGATGCCAGACC
>OLOX01002315.1_pt1 | contig 16028 bp, 14 predicted proteins | sample 1672091 | NCBI WGS metagenome assembly OLOX01 (sample SAMEA3136644, study PRJEB25190) | human gut metagenome | reverse complement strand
CAGACCTCCCTCTTTGAGGGAGGTGTCAGCGAAGCTGACGGAAGGAGTTTCCCCGTTTTCCCCCCTATTCTTAAATCATCAGGGAAGCGCGTCTTTTTTTGTCGGAACGACCAATATTTCAGCGTGGGTCTTGTTTTGCGGCGGCGGGTATAGTATACTGTTCTATTATGAATACTCATCAGATGAAGCAGTTTTAAGGAGGGATTCCCATGGCAGAAGAGACCCGGGAAAAGACCAACTTTATTTGGGAGGCCATCAAGGCCGATATCGCCGAGGGCAAGAACGGCGGCCGCGTTCAGACGCGCTTCCCGCCCGAGCCGAACGGCTATCTGCACATCGGCCATGTCAAGGCGCTTTCCGTCGATTTTCTGACGGCGGAGCGCTTCGGCGGCGTGTGCAACCTGCGCTTTGACGATACCAACCCGACCAAGGAAAAAGAAGAATTTGTCGAGGCCATCAAGGACGATATCCACTGGCTCGGCTTCAATTATGCCAACGTCTACTACGCCTCCGAGCAGTACGACCAGATTTATGAATTCGCGCTCGACCTCATCCGCCGCGGGCTGGCGTATGTGGACGACCTCTCCAAGGAGGAAATCCGCGAATACCGCGGCACGCTGACCCAGCCGGGCAAAAATTCTCCCTATCGCGACCGCACGCCCGAGGAAAACATGGATCTTTTCCTGCGCATGAAGAACGGCGAGTTCCCGGAGGGTTCCCGCGTGCTGCGCGCGAAGATCGACATGGCCTCCCCGAACATCAACATGCGCGACCCCACCATCTACCGCATCAAGTATTGCACGCACCATCGCACGGGCGACAAGTGGTGCATCTACCCGATGTATGATTTCGCGCACCCGATCGGCGACGCGCTCGAGGGCGTGACCCATTCCCTCTGCTCGCTGGAATACGAAATCCACCGCCCGCTGTATGACTGGGTGGTCAACGTCTGCAACTTCAAGGAGAAGCCGCGCCAGATCGAGTTTGCGCGCCTGAACCTGACCAACACCGTGATGAGCAAGCGCTTCCTGCGCCGTCTGGTCGAGGAGGGCTATGTCTCCGGCTGGGACGACCCGCGTATGCCGACGCTGGCGGGCATGCGCCGCCGCGGTTACACCTCCGCCGCCGTGCGCGATTTCATCGACCGCGTGGGCGTATCCAAGGCGGATTCCGTCGTGGATGTGCGCCTGCTGGAATACTGCGTCCGCAACGACCTGAACGAAACCGCGCCGCGCGCGATGGCCGTGCTCGATCCGGTGAAGGTCGTGCTGACCAACTACGAAGCGGGCAAGGCCGAGGACTGCGTGATCGAGAATCACCCGAAGAAGCCGGAAATGGGCACGCACACCGTGCCGCTCACCCGCGAAATCTACATCGAGCGCGAGGATTTCATGGTCGATGCGCCGAAGAAGTTCTTCCGCCTCAAGCCGGACGGCGAGGTTCGCCTCAAGGGCGCTTACATCATCAAGTGCGAGCGTTACGACGTGGACGAGGCCGGCAACGTGACCTGCATCTACTGCTCGGTGGATTTCACCAGCAAATCCGGCTCCGAGGGCGCGGATCGCAAGGTCAAGGGCACGATTCACTGGGTCAGCGCCGAGCGGAACATTCCGTTCGAGGGTCGTCTGTACGACGTGCTGATGCGTGACGACGACGAGCAGACCGAAATCGCGCCCGAGGAGGAGACCGACGAGGAATCCGCCGCCCCGGCGAAGGATTTCACCGCCCGCCTGAATCCGGATTCCCTCAAGACCATTCGCGGTTTTGCCGAGCCTTGGCTCGCCGAGGCGAAGGTCGGCGACGACTTCCAGTTCCTGCGCATGGGCTATTTCTGCAAGGATAAGGATTCCACGGCGGATATGGCCGTCTTCAACCGCGTCGTTCCGCTGAAGGACAGCTATAAGCCGGAATAAGTTGCGGGGCTGCGTTCGGGGTCTTGCCCCAATCTCCCACCGGAAAAGTATATTAGATTTGCATCCGAAGGTTTCCAAAGGGGTTTTCGGTTGTTGCTGCCGGTGGCAGAAACAAACAATCGAAAACGGAAAGCCCTTTGGTCGTGCCCGCAGGCACGAAATCCCTTCGAGGATAGAAAGAGGAAACATCATGTCTGATGAAGTTCGCACGCGATTTGCGCCCAGCCCGACGGGCTATCTGCATCTGGGCGGCCTGCGCACCGCGCTGTATACCTATCTGTTCGCCAAGAAGCACGGCGGCAAGTTCATTCTGCGCATCGAGGATACCGATCAGGAGCGCGAGGTGCCCGGCGCGGTCGATCTGATCTATAAATCCATGCGTCAAGCCGGTCTGGCCTACGACGAGGGCCCGGATGTGGGCGGCGAATACGGCCCGTATATCCAGACCCAGCGCCGCGACCTCTACCCCAAGTTCGCTTGGGAGCTGGTCGAAAAGGGCGGCGCTTACTGCTGCTTCTGCACCAAGGAAGAGATCGAGGCCGACCGCAAGGCCGCCGAGGCCAAGGGCGAAACCTACAAATACAACAAAAAGTGCCTGCACAACGTCAGCCTTGAGGAGGCCAAGCGCCGCATCGCGGCGGGCGAGCCTTACGTCATCCGCCAGAACGTGCCGACCACGGGCAAAGCGTCCTTCGACGACATGCTCTACGGTCACGTCGAGGTGGATTGCGACACGCTGGATGACAACGTGCTCATCAAGGCTGACGGTCTGCCGACCTACAACTTCGCCAACGTCGTGGACGATCACCTGATGGCCATCAGCCACGTCATGCGCGGCACGGAATACCTCTCCTCCGCGCCGAAATACAACCTGCTCTACGAGGCCTTCGGCTGGAAGCCGCCGATCTATCTGCATCTGCCGCCCGTTATGATCGAGTCCGTGCTCAAGGATAAGGAAACCAAGCAGCCGATTCTGGATGAAAACGGAAACGAGCAGCCGATCGTCCGCAAGCTCTCCAAGCGCTGGGGCGATCCCTCCTTCGAGGATCTGCTGCAAAAGGGCTACCTCAAGGAAGCGATCATCAACTACATCGCGCTGCTGGGCTGGGCGCCGAAGGACACCAACGAGGAATTCTTCTCGATGGATGACCTCATCCGCATCTTCGATGAAAACGGCATCAACAAGAGCCCGTCGATCTTCGACACCAACAAGCTGACGTGGTTCAACGCCGAGTATATCCGCCGCCTGACCCCGGAGGCCTACGCCGAAATGGCCAAGCCGTGGCTCTCTCAGGTGCTCGACCCGCAGAAGTTCGACCTCGACCGCCTCTGCCAGCTTTTGCAGGCGCGCACCGAGATTTTCAGCCAGCTTCCGGGCATGGTGGATTTCCTTGCCGAGATGCCGGCGCTGGATATGGCGCTGTTCACCAACAAAAAGAGCAAATCCACGCCGGAAACCAGCAAGGCGGCGCTCGAATTTATCCGCCCGATTCTCTCCGGCATGGCCGATTGGACGGAGGCCAACCTCCACGATACCGTGATGGCCGCCATTCCCGAATCCGGCATGAAGAACGCCACCGTGCTCTGGCCGCTGCGCATCGCCATCACCGGCCGCGCCGCTACCCCTGGCGGTGCGTTTGAAATGGCGTATCTGCTCGGCAAGGACGAAACGATGAAGCGCCTTGACGACGCGATGGCCAAGCTCTGATTTCATTCTTTATCCGTTAGAAAACCCCGATACCGCGCGCGGTATTGGGGTTTTTTCGTCTTATTTGCGCGAAAAAAGCGGCCATGAGCCCCTGCCCACGGTCGCCGTCGGATGCGTCGATCACATCCGATTATTGTTCGATTTTTCCTTTTCCTTTGCGAACGCATTGGGTGATTCCCAAACCACTCGCAAGCAGGAGCACCGTCCAGAGCAACCAATGGCTCTTGTCGCCCGTTTGCGGAACATCAACCCGAATATCGTCATTCGTGATCGTAAAGACCGAACCTTTGCGCTCGACCACAGCCTTAAAGCCATTCGGCACTTCGGGTTCTTCCACCGTCCATGCGTCCTTGGCGCTCAAATCGTCCCACGTATACGTCCAGCGGTTCGCATCGTTCAGCACGGCCGTCCGATCCGTGTTTCCGTTTTTATAGAGCGCCACAGTTACCGAATCGGTCGCCTTTCCACCGTCGTTCAGCTTCCAAACCTTCTTGACCGTCACAGATATCGTGTCTTCCTTCTCTATCTGCTTGCGCGTCCATTGCGCGTAGACCGTCAGGCTCTGCTTCACTTCGGTTTCCGTCGTGAACGCCGCGCCCGTTCCGTCCGCTTTGGTGTTCCAGCCCGTAAATTCGTACCCCTCGCGCGTCGGCTGGACGCTCGGCAGTTCAAAATGATTGCCATTCGGGTTTTGTTCCTGCGTCATCCTGTTCGGGTCGGCCTCGGTGTCGCCTCCGTTTTTATCAAAGGTGACGGAAATGCCCGTGGCGACCTGCCACATGTAATAATTGTTCGGGGCGTTGAGATCGTCTTTGCGTTTCAAGAACCAATCTTCCCGCAGCGCGTCTTCGTTGCCCAGCAGAAACACTCTCTGCGCGGGCGCATCGCCGTCCCTCAGCGCGACGATGTAGTTATCCCCGAGCTGCGGCTTTTTCAGCTTCGTCCAATCCTCCGGGGCTACCGTATTGACCGTGGTGGTGCCGCTGGCCAATCCCCTGATTTCAAGGGGAATCTTTCCGTTGTTATAATTTTTTCCGGACTTTACGGCAGGCAAGCGAAGCTCTGCGTTACTTCCTTCGTATTTTCCACCAAACTGCGACGGCTTCATCAACGCCATCATGCCGCAAGATGTAACATTTCCGCTAACGAGGGTTGTTCCGTGAGCGACGTATTGGCCTTTTTCACCGACGGACATCGTACCTGCAATTTTCGCATCAAAATGCGTCCCATCGCCGACAAAAAGCTGTTCCCACGTGCCGTTTACAACGGCGTTTCCTGTCAGTTCAATCGTTTCCAGATCATCCGTTTTGAGGATGCTGCCTTCTTTGACGGTCAAATCGCCCGTCAGCCACAATCCGTTCAGCTTCACGTCGGAACTGTTTTCCACAAAGGTTTCGGTTGACGATTGAATAAAGGGAATCTCAGCCTTGCAAGCCGTCAACCTAACCGTTACGTTTTCAGGCGTTGCATCATAATTTGATGTCGAGACGACGCCGGTTCGAATTTTCGGCCTACCCGTGACGTTGATGGAAGAACCCGCCGGTACGGTTTCTTGATCCGTAGCCATGACGAGGCCGACGTCGCCGCCGTTGATGTTGATGGTTACCGGGCCATTTGCGGTGCTCGGGATGCCTCTCTCCCACAGTCCCGCAGCATAACCTTCGTCATATTTTGTTTCATATAAGCTGCTCCTCAATTCGACGTCGGTTGCGTTGATCGCAACGCCGCCCTGAACAACCGAATCGCTTGCGCCATAGATATTTGCCACATGAGAACCGTGCGCATTGATGGTGATATTGCCTCCAACGTTGCCTCGAAGCGCTCCGTAAATCTCAGGAAGATCATATGTAGTGGGTTTCGTGTTTCTATCCCAACCCCAGACGTTCTCATAAGCATCAATCGTAATATTGCCGTCAATCGCATAATTACCGATAGCACCCGGCATAGTCGCAAAGGAATGACCCGCGCCAATGATCGGCCAGTTGCTGTTCAAACGCAAAATGCGGTCGGTATTTTCGTACTTCCGCGAACCGGCTATGATATGCAGATTACCGCGAATGATGGATTTGTCAGCAGGTGCTTCCGTTCCGACAATGCCCGATACCCCCCCCCGCACGGATATCGAGCGTTACATTTCCTTTCATTTCACAGCCGTATGTGCCTTCAATGGCGGGGCTTGCTTCGCTGTTTTTGTTGTCATAAATCAGCGTCGCGTTGCCGCCGACATAAACGTCAGGGCTGTTTTTTCCGTCTCCGCTGCTGCCGTCGCCGGTCATGCAGCCGGGGTTCAAGTGGTTTCCACCCTGCATCTGAATATCGCCCGTGATTTCCAGATAGGTATCGTCCTCTACCGAGCCCTGATACGAGCCGCCGATCACGTTATGCAGGCCGCTGTAGGACGTCGGGTTAATATAACCGCTCGCCGCGATGACGACATGCGTGCTGTCTACCGTCGTCTTATAACCGCCGCCGTAAAGCGTTTCTCTCAAATGAATCTGGCCGTTTTCGGTGAAGACCGTGTTATAGCCGTTGCAGAACAGCCGTGTGCCGGTCACGTTGACGTTGTCGAACGTGCAGTCGCCCGTCAAAATGCCGTGGCTCGGAAAAGAGAATTTCTTCATTTTCCCTTCTGACCGAACGGTGATGTGCTTTCCGGCCACACCAAAGGACGTAATATACGTTTCTCCCGCCATTTTAGGCGCTTCAACGTTCCCCGTCAGGACGATCACCGCCTTGTTTTCCGAACCGGCGGCGATTGCCTCCAGCACATCCTTCAGTTCATCGTTTGTCGAAACCTTGTACGGGCTCTCCGCAAACGCGGCCGTCCAAAGCAGTGTGAGCATCATCACGAGTACAATGACGCCCGATAAAAGCGCTTTTTTCATTCTGGTTTTCCCCCTCTTCAAAAAACAGACATGTTATACATGGCAAAACAAAAACTGCATCAAATGCGGTCGGCCATCCATTTTTGTGCAGCCTTTGGGGTTTCGCTCATCCATAGGCGCATCGAATTCCTCCCCCTTTTTTTCAAAAGAGGGAGGCCGTGCGGCGTATCCGCATTACATTTTTTCGATGATCCCGTCAAGCAGATTTCTGAATTGTCCCTTCACGCGGTTGGCCGTTTCCGTCACCTCCGCGTGGTTGAGCGGCTGGTCGAGAATCCCCGCCGCCATGTTCGTGATGCAGCTTATGCCCAGCACGCGCATGCCGCCGTGGCGCGCCACGATGACCTCCGGCACGGTGCTCATGCCCACCGCATCCGCGCCGAGCGTGCGCAGCATGCGGATTTCCGCCGGGGTTTCATACGTCGGGCCGGTCATCTGCGCATAAACGCCCTCGCGCAGCGCAAAGCCCTGCTCGTTTGCACATTCGTGCGCCAGCGCGCGCAGCTCCTTGTCAAACGCGCAGCTCATGTCCGGAAAGCGCGGGCCGAACGCATCGAGGTTTGGGCCGATCAGCGGGTTCTGCGCCGTCATGCTGAATATGTCGCCGATCACCATCAGCTCGCCCGGATGGTAGCCGAGGTTCACGCCGCCCGCCGCGTTGGTGACGATCAGCGTCTTCACGCCGATTTTCTGCATCACGCGAACCGGCAGGGTCACGTCCTTCATGCCGTATCCCTCGTAGTAATGGAAGCGCCCCTGCATCATCACCACGCGCTTGCCGTACAGCGTGCCGCAGCACCACATGCCCGCGTGCCCCGCGACCGTCGAGCGCGGGAAGCCGGGGATTTCGCTGTACGGCAGCTTGACCGCGTCCTCAAGCGCCTCGGCATAATCGCCCAGACCGCTGCCCAGAATCACGCCGATATCGGCCTTGCCGCAGACGGCAAGCACCTTCGCCGCCGCCTCGTCGATTCTCTTCATTTCATCCATCATTTCAGTTCCTCCAGAAAAGAAGTTCCGCGCAGCGGGTTCGCCAGACCGAAATAATCCAGCACCGTCGCGCTGATGTCCGCGTATGTCGCGCGCACGCCGAGGTTCACACCGCCCTGCATCTTCCTGCTCCAAACCAGCAGCGGCGTGTGCTCGCGCGTGTGGTCGGTGCCGCTGTGGCACGGGTCGCAGCCGTGGTCGGCGGTGATCATCAGCAGATCGTCCTCGCCCATCTTCGCCTGAATTTCCGGCAGCTGCGCGTCGAATGTCTCCAGCGCGGCGGCGTAGCCCTTCACATCGCGGCGATGGCCATATACCATATCGAAATCGACCAGATTGACGAACAGCAGGCCGTCAAAATCCTCGTCCATCGCCTCGAACGTCGCCTGCATGCAGGCCGGGTTGCCCGCCGCGTGGTTGCTCTTGGTGATGCCGTGGTGATCGAAGATATCCTCAATCTTGCCCACGCCGTAGACCGTCTTGCCATTCTCTTTCAGAATGTCGCACATCGTCTGCGGCGGCTGCGCGCTGAAATCGCGGCGCGCGCCGGTGCGCTTGAACGCGCCCGCGTGGTCGCCGACGAACGGACGCGCGATGACGCGGCCGACCTCCAGCTCGCCCGTCAGCAGCTCGCGCGCGATTTGGCAGTCGCGATACAGCTCCTCCAGCGGCACAACCGCTTCGTTCGCCGCGATCTGGAAGACGCTGTCCGCCGAGGTATAGACGATCAGCTTGCCGGTTCTGATGTGCTCCTCGCCCAGCTCGTCGAGGATCGCCGTGCCGGAGGCGGGCTTGTTGCCCAGCGTGCCGCGGCCGACAGCCTTTTCAAACCTCTCGATGAAATCCTGCGGGAAGCCGTTCGGGAACGTCGGGAACGCCTGCGCAAGCTGAACACCCGCGATTTCCCAATGGCCGGTCGTGGTGTCCTTGCCGGCGGAAACCTCGCGCAGCTTGCCGAAGCAGCCCTTCGGCGCGTCCACCCTGCCGGGGAAGCTCGCGCCGTCGATGTTCGCCAGCCCCAGCTCCATCAGATGCGGCAGTTTCGGATGGCAGGTGTTGATGATATGGCCGAGCGTGTCCGCGCCCTTGTCGCCGTAATTCGCAGCGTCCGGCAGTTCGCCGATGCCCACGCTGTCCAGAACGATGACGATTGCTTTTTTGTTCATATGCTCCTCCTTTGCGTTTTCTTCCAAAAGAAAACGAGTCCGATACGGTCATTATACCGCATCAGGCTCGTTTTTTCAATCGCCATCGCGTCAATCCTCCGGGGTCACGCGCATATACTGCGCGAGCATCCCGATCATTTCCGCGTTGGTCGGCTTGCCCCGGATCGGGTCGATCGAGTTGCCAAAGAAGCCGTATACGCGCCGCACGCCGAACGCATCCATCACGCTTTCCACCGCATGGCGGATCAGCCGCTCGACGGCCTGCTCCGTCGTTCCGAAACGCAGCGCCACCGGCTTGTACAGCATGTCCCCGACCGCGTCCATCCGGCTTTCGTCCTCCCACGCGAGCGCCGCCGCGCTGGATAGGTATTCGTATCCACGCAGCGTCGATCTCATGCCCATTTTGCTGAGCAGCCCGGCGGCGCGTCGGCAGGCCGGCTCCATCCGCGTCCAATCCGCTTCGCCGCGCACCTTTTTGAGCATCTGCGTGAGCGCCTCCGTCAGCTCCTGCGCGTCCCACGGCACGCGCACCTGACAGGTCACGCCCCTGCGCAGAAAGCCGTCCCGCGCGAAGGGCATCATCACCCCGCCGATGACCTGCGGCATCCGCTCGCCGTAGATCTCCCTGAGCCGGTCAATCGTGCCCAGCCCGTCCATCAGCGGCAGCACCGCGTCGATCACCAGAATATCCGGCCTGCATTTTTTCGCCGCCGACAGCGCGCCCTCCCCGGATTGCACCATGCGGAAGGCGCAATCCTGCTCATCCTCCAACGTCCGAAGCGCCGGAATCACCGCGCTGCCGTCGCGCATCGCGCATAGAATTTGCGTTTTCATTCCGCGGTCACCTTCCCCTGTACATTTACGCTGCCTGCGCCTCCGCATCCAGCGCGTCGCTTTTTTCGAGCATCCACTCGATATACATGCCGTATCCCTGCGTCGCGTCGCTCAGATAGACGTGCGTTACCGCGCCGATGATCCGGCCGTCCTGCAGGATCGGGCTGCCGCTCATGCCCTGAACGATGCCGCCCGTTCGATGCAGCAGCCGCTCGTCCGTCACGCGCAGCACCATGCCCTTCTGGCTCGGTTCGCTTTGGGGGAAGCAGCGGACGATTTCCACGCCGTATTCCTGCGGTTCGTCGCCCTCCACCGTCGCGATGATGCTGGCCGCCCCGGTGTGGACGGCGCTCCGCGAGCCGACGCTCAGCCCCTCCGGGTAGAGCGCGCTCCGGGGCGCATCCCGCATCACGCCGTAAATGCCGTATTCGCAGTTTTCCAGCAGGCTGCCGATCTGCCGCCCCTCCTTGAGGAAGTTGCCCTTCAGCTCGCCCGCCCTGCCGCTCTGCCCTTTCGCAACGCCCACGATGTTCGCCCGCAGAATCGCGCCCTCGCGCGCATCCAGCAGCTTGCCCGTGTCCGCATCGACAATCGCGTGCCCCAGCGCGCCGTAAGCGCCCGTCTGCGGGTCCACATAGGTCAGCGTGCCGACGCCCGCCGTGCTGTCGCGCACCCAGACGCCCAGCTTCCGCCTGCCGTCCGCCGCATCGACGGAAGCCGCCGTTTCCACCGTGATCGTCTGCCCGCCGCGCATCACTTCGAGCCGAACCGTGTCGCTCTGCGCCCCGCCGATGACAGCGCCGAGCGTCTTCGCGCTCTCCACCGTTTCGCCGTTCGCGGAAAGGATCACGTCGCCCGCGCGCAGCAGCCGCCCCTTCGCCGAATCGGAAACGACCAGCACGCCGCGCGTCTTGAGCGCCACGCCGACCGCCTGCCCGCCGGGAATCAGCCTGCGCGCCTCCACGACGTTCACCCGCGTCTCATGCACGGGAATCAGCCCGAGCAGCGAAAAGGTCACGCTCGTCTGCCCGCCCGCCTCCGCGCTGAGCGTCACGCGCTCATCCTGCGAGGCCAGCACGCTGACCGCCCCGCCCGCCGACGCGGCGCGCATCGGCAGCCCGGTCTGCACCACAAGCCGCTGCCCGGAAGAGAGCGTCAGCGCATCCGGCAGCGCAGCCGCGTTTCGCACCCATGGGGAATAATTGCATACAAAAGCCATCGCGCTCAGCGCAATGCCCAAGCCGTGCCGAACCGTTTGTTTCATGCCCAATCCTCCGTTTCGAGGTTTAGCATGACGCGGCGGCTTTCGGTTTATTCCTGCGGTTTTTTCTGGCTGTCCAGCAGGAGCTGAAGCTCCTCCATGAAGGATTGCACATCCTTAAATTGGCGATAGACCGACGCAAAGCGGATATACGCCACTTCGTCCAGCTCCTTCAGGCCGTCCATCACCATCCGCCCGATCTGCTCGGTGGTCACTTCTTCCTCCGGCTGCTGGCAGACGCTGGTTTCCACCCGGCGCACCAGCTTTTCGATCTCCTCCAGCGGAACGGGGCGCTTTTCGCATGCCCTGAGAATGCCGTTGCGCACCTTCGCCGCGTCAAACGTTTCCCGCCGCCTGTCCTTTTTGACGACCAGCACCGGCAGCATTTCAATCTTTTCGTATGTCGTAAAGCGTCTTTTGCATTCCTCGCACTCGCGGCGGCGGCGAATCGCGCCGTCCTCCGTCGGGCGCGAATCCACCACGCGGCTCTCCGTGCAATTACAGTATATGCACTTCATGTCGATTTACCCCTCATTTTGAAAAATTTTGCATTTTCCCATTCGCTTATTATACCCGTATTCCGAAAAAAGGTAAACCCCCTTCAGCAGCTCCCCGGCGAAACCAGAATCACGTCGTCGCCGATGCAGGCGATCTGCCGCCACGGAATCTCCATCTGGCTTTTCTCGCTTCGAAAAATGCCGCAGCCCCCGCAGACGATCAGGCCGAGCGCCTGCCCCGTCGCCGGGTCGAGCACCACGTCGCACGCGCGCCCGATCACCCGTCCGTCCCCGATGCAGATCATATCCTTTTTCTTCAATTCCGAAAACGTCATATTCCTTCCGCCTTTCGCGTCTATGCGCTTTTCCCCCAAATATAACCACGCGCCGCGAGAATATTTTTCCTTGACCGCCGTCATAATGCAGTTCAAGAAAGCAAGGGAGGCGACGATATGGCCATCGGCAAAGTTGAAATCTGCGGCGTGGATACCTCTACGCTCCCCGTCATCAGCAACGAACGGATGCGGCAGCTCTTTCCCCTCGTCCACAGCGGGGATATGCGGGCGCGGGAGGAATTTATCCGGGGCAATCTGCGTCTGGTGCTCAGCGTGCTCCAGCGGTTCCACCACCGCGGCGAAAATGTGGATGATCTGTTTCAGGTCGGCTGCATCGGGCTAATCAAAGCCCTCGATCATTTTGACGTGACGCAGAACGTGCGCTTTTCGACCTACGCCGTGCCGATGATTATCGGCGAGATTCGGCGCTATCTTCGGGATAACAACGCCATCCGCGTCAGCCGTTCGCTTCGGGATATCGCCTATAAATCGCTCTCCGCGCGCGACCGCCTGCAAGCCGAGCTGGGGCGCGAGCCGACCGTGCAGGAAATCGCCCGAAAGCTCGAGCTGTCGGCGGAGGACGTCACCCTCGCGCTCGAAGCCATCCAGGACCCCGTGAGCCTGTGCGAGCCGATCGGCGGTGAAGGCGCGGACGCGCTGACCATCGGCGATCAGGTGCGCGACGACAACGTCAGCGCGGAAAACTGGCTGCAAAACATCGCCATCCGCGAGGCCATGGATCGCCTGAACGAGCGCGAGCAGCGCATCTTGAACCTGCGCTTCTTTCAGGGGCGCACCCAGATGGAGGTCGCGGGCGAAATCGGCATCAGTCAGGCGCAGGTCTCCCGTCTCGAAAAGGCCGCGCTCAGCCATATGCGCAAGCTGGTCTAGTTCCGCGCCCTGTACGCGCGTTCAAGCGCCTCCGCGATGATCGGGCACGCCGCCAGCGCCTCCGAAAGCGTGTTGCGGTTGTTGCCAATTTCAATCAGCAGCGCGCCGGTGGAGATATGCTGATTGAAGCGCCCGCTCTTGATCTTCACCTCGCGGCAGATGCCGGGCGCAAGGGCGTTCGCCGCCTCCGTGACGGCCTGCGCCAGTTCGAGGTTTTTCGGCCAATCCGGCCGTTCGTCAAAGCCGGATCCCGTCGCGCCCGTGCCCTTGCCCACCAGCAGCATGACGCGCGCGGCGCTTCCGCCCTCCGTCTCCACGCTGTTTGCGCCCCGGTATGACTCGCTGTATGCGTCGCGGTGCACGTCAAGCCAGTAGTCATATCGTTCGCCCGCGTCAAGCCGCGTCCTGAGCATCGCCAGCGACCGCTTGTAGGCGGTGGACAGCGTCGGCGGCTCAAACGCCGTCGTATCGTGCACGACGATGAAGCCGCGCGCGGTCAGCGCCCGCGCCAGCGCGTCCCCGACCGCGATCATGTTGTGGTTTTCGTCGCGCGTGCGCCATTTTTCCGTCGGCTTGTAATTTTCCGTCTCCGTGGCCTGATATGCCTCATAGGTATGGGTGTGGTATATTAACACCCGCGGCGCTTCCGCCTGCGCGACGGCCTGCACCGCCTCGCGCTGCTCCTGCGCCGTTACGCGGATCAGCAGCGGCGGCCGCAGGCGCTCAAGCCCGACCCAGCCCGCCGCGCCGGCCGCCAGCAGCGCAAGCGCCCACCCCGCCGCCCTTCTCCGCCATCCCCGTCTCCGCATACCGCGCCCCTCCTCGCCGCCGATGTCCTTACAGTGTATGAAGCGGCGCAAACCGGCATGACAAGAGACGGCGTTCCCGCCCCGGAAGCGCCGTCCTTTGGGTTAAATTCCACGCCGCCTAGCATTTGCAGCCGCACGTTCCCGCGCAGCCCATGCCCGCCGCGGTCGTCGCGCAGCCCAGCCCCGTGGAGCTGGCATAATTGCCGCAGGTGCAGCTCACATTCCGCGCCCGCAGCGCGTCCTCGTCGCAGACCGCCTGCGGGAAAAGCGGCAGGCTGAAAAATTCATCGCACACCGAATCCGCAAACTCCTCGCACGGCGGCACCTCGCAGTAGCCGTAGCTCGGCACGAGCACCTCGACCTTTGCCAGCACCTTGAGCACCACGGTCACGCAGATTTCCAGCTCAAACACGTTGTTGCGCAGATATGTACCCGAGACGCAGATGGCGGAAACCATCGACTCGATGTTGTACGGCACGATGGATTCATCCGGAATCGAGAGCAGCACGTCGCGATCCACCGTCACCATGCCCCGGCCGATGTATTCCCGGCAGGCCGCGTCTGTAAACAGGATGTCGATGGGCACGTCGATCTGACAGCGCACCCGGCCAAAGCACGGCCTGTCGCACAGGCGCTCCACGGACAGGTTGCGGATCACGCCCTCCGTCGAGGTCGAGCGGCAGCTCTCAAAGGTGATCGGCATCGTCGGCTGGGTGTTCGCGTTTTCCTGCTGCTCGCCGCACGGCCCGTTGCAGCAGGGCACGAGGCCGTAGCTGAGCAGCGTGACCTTCTGCTCCTTGAGCTGTTCCTGCATCAGGCAGCTGTCGTAGACCCGCTGAACCTGAATACAGATCTTCTCGTTCAGCCCGCTGAACACCTCGTTGCCGCTCAAATTGCAGGGACAGTGCGTCGATCCGCTATTTTTGTAAGAATAGAAAGACATAAAACACACGCCTCCTTGGGCAGTCTCGTGGGGGAAATTCCTCACGATTCCACATTATGCCCATCGGGAAGGCGTGTGCCTGATTATGCCTTTTTCTCTTCTTCGTCGCGCCGCTGAATCCGCTTGAGCTGCTCAAACGGCCCTCTGTGCCGCCGGGATGCGGCGGTCGGGTTGTTGCGCAGCGCATGCTCGGCGCGCAGCAGACGGCGCTCGCGAATCCTGCGCAGTTCCTCGCTCTGGCGGTCGTACTTCGCTCTGGCCGCCTCAACCTCCGCGCGGAGCGCGCTGACGTCCGGCAGATAGCTGGCCGCTTCGTTGAGGACGCGCTCAAGGTTGGCAAAGCGCTCCTTCGCGCCGTCTTCGAGACTCAAACGCTTCTGATCCATCATCTCGCGCACGCGGTCGCGGGCGGCGGTGACACGTTTGGCGCTGGCCGCCAGCTCCTCCTGCCTGCTGTCCACATGGGCGGCAAAGTCGCGGATCATGCCGTTGACGCGCTCGTTGATGGAATCCAGCCCGCCATGCAGGGCTTGCAGCTCTCTGGCATAGCGCTCCATGGATTCCAGCAGCGCGCGCAGATCGAGGGCGCGGCGAACGGCAAAGCCGGTATCCACCACGGCAAAGCCCGTGAAAATCGCGGCCGCCGCATCGGCCATCGTCAGCGGAATCATATAGATATAGGTTTTGACGAACGGATTGACCACGCTGACGATGAACACGGAGAACACCGCCCACGTCGCCGCGGACAGCGCGCAGATATAGCCGTTCACATTCAGCGGCCGCTCGGAATAATCCCAATAGCGCACATGGAAGATCGCTTCCATCAGGAAGCCGGTCACATATTCCAGCAGCGAGGCGGCGATCGTGCCCACCAGCGCCACCAGCGCCATGTTCCCCTCCACCGGCACGCAGGTCAGCAGAATACCGACCGCGCCGAAGCCGTAGATCGGCAGAATCGGCCCGAACAGAAAGCCCCGGTTGACGAACCGGCGCTCCTTCACCAGATACAGAAAGACCTCCCAGCACCAGCCGCAGAAGCTGTATAGAAAGAACAGCAGCACCCATTGGCTGACGCTGTATTCCTCCAGCAGCGTCGCCCTAATTTGCTCCAGCAATGTATTCCCTCCCGCATATTCACTGGATTGATTATACAAGAATTCCTATTTTCTGTCAATCTCACGTTAAATTCTGGCCATGCTTTCCCACTTGCCCTGTTCAAAGCGCCACGTATAGACCGCCGCGCGAACCACCCAGTCCACCAGCATCGCGAACCACACGCCCAGCGCGCCGTAGCCCATCCTCACACCGACGACATAGCTCAGCGCAATGCGGAAACAGACCATCGACCCGATGGAAAGCACCATGGTGAATTTCACGTCGTTGGCGGCGCGCAGCGCGTTGGGCATGGAGAGCGCCAGCGGCCAGAGCAGCATGGCAAAGCCATCGTGGATGAAGATCAACTGCGTCGCCAGCTCGCGGGACGCGGGCGAGAGCGTGTACAGGTTCAAAATCAGCGGCAGCGCGGCCAGCAGCACAACGTTCACCACAGCCATCATGGCGTATTCGATTTTGAGCAGCTTGCGCGTGTAATAGCGCACCTGATCGTTGTCATGCGCGCCGACACAGCGCCCAACGACGGTCAGAATCGCGAGGTTCATCGCCGCGCCCGCCAGCACACCCAGACCGTCCAGGTTGTTTGCCACGGCGTTGGCGGCAATCTGCACCGTGCCGAACGTGGAAATCATGCTGACGACGACGATGCGTCCCAGCTCGAAAATGCCGTTTTCAATGCCGCT
>OLOX01002299.1_pt1 | contig 16108 bp, 14 predicted proteins | sample 1672091 | NCBI WGS metagenome assembly OLOX01 (sample SAMEA3136644, study PRJEB25190) | human gut metagenome | reverse complement strand
GAGCTGACGCGGCTCAAAACGCGCGCACAGGAGAGCGGCGACGCGCACATCGGTCAGCTGTTTGAATCGTTGGATTATCTGTTGGCCCGTGCGATGACCAGGCCGGAGGGAAACGCCGACGCGCAGCGCAAGGCGGACAGGCTGGGCGCGCGCTGCGACATGCTGCGCATAGCGCTGGACGACGAGCACAAGCGTTTTGAACGTCTGCAAAGCGAAGCGGGCGGCATGATATCGCTCATCAAGGAATACGTCGCCCTGCCGGAAGACGCGCGGCAAACCGGGCTGAACGCATTCTGTGAGCAGGCGGCGCAGAGCCTCAGCCGTGTGGAATGCGCGATGATGGATGCGCCGCAGTAAAACAAGCGCCCATGCCGGGTGAGAAGGCATGGGCGGTTTTATTGACGGAAGCGTTTATTTCTTTTTTTCTTTCCGCACGAACGTCCACCCCGGCAGAGCGGCGCTCAGCGCAAAAAAGAGGATGGAGAACCACGAAAGGTTTCCGGCCAGCGGGGCGGCGTCGCGCATCAGCGCGGCGCAGAGCTTGAAGACGACATCCTGAACGAGACGGGCCATGTCGTCCCCAACGTGGTGCTCAACGCCCAGATTGGCTTCGCCTTTCAAGCTGTTCGTCGTTCAGGCTGTCCACTGCGTCCATCACAAAGTCGGCGGTGTCGTCGGCGCTTTCTTCTTCATCGTTTTCTTCGCCGCAGGTTTCCTCCGGCGTGACGACGTGCAGCGTCACGTTCTCTCGGATGGCGTCCTTGATGTTGTGCTAGAGTTCCTCATTGAGCACTTTGCCCTGCTCAACGGTCAGTTCGCCTTTTTTCATCAGCTCGTCCAGAATCCCTTCGGACTTTTCCTTTGTCGCGGCGACCGCGCCGATGCCGGCCAAAATCAGTTTGCGGAGTCCTTCGCTCAGTTGATCCATGATGATTGCTCCTTTCGCCCGCCAAGCGGGAAATCATACGCTTTATATTCGCGAAAAAAAAGGGGGATTTCCTTTTTTCAAAAAATGCGGTCAGTAGAAAGCAAAATGCACAAATTTTTCTTGACCGTACACGCATAAAGCTATATCATAAATCAGTATGGTTTTGATGATGTCGGCTATGACGCAACGCGCGTGATTCGCGAGTTGAAAGACCCGGAAAAGCGCACGATTCCGATTGCCGTCATGATCGCCAATGCGTTTGACGAGGACAAAAAGAAGGCGTTCGCCTTCGGCATGGACGGCTTTATCGCCAAACCAGTGTTTTTTTCAGCGCGTCGCGACACTTGACGAGCTGCTCGGAAAGCAATAAAATAAGAGAGATTGATAACCCACTTCAAACCGTCTCAGGGAGGAAATTATGACCAATCAGGAAAAGAAGCAGCTCGCGATTGCGGCCTGCCAAATCCGCATGGGAATTATCGAATCGACGCACGGCGCGAAGGCGGGTCATCCGGGCGGAAGCCTTTCCGCGGCGGAGATGTTCGCTTATCTGTATAACAAGGAGCTGCGCATCGACCCCAAGCAGCCGAAGATGGAGAGCCGCGACCGCTTTGTGCTCTCCAAGGGGCATACCGCGCCGGGGCTTTACAGCGCGCTGGCCTACCGCGGATTCTTCCCGGTGAGCGACCTGCCGACGCTGCGCCACGCGGACAGCTATCTGCAGGGGCACCCGAACATGAACCTCGTTCCGGGCGTGGATATGAGCACCGGCTCGCTGGGGCAGGGCGTTTCCTGCGCGGCGGGCATGGCCAAGGGCGCGAAATACCTGAATGAAGACGTCAACGTCTATACCCTGCTGGGCGACGGCGAAATCGAGGAAGGTCAGGTCTGGGAGGCCTTCATGTTCGCCGCGCACTTCAAGCTGGATAACCTGTGCGTCATCATCGACATCAACGGTTTGCAGATCGACGGCCCGACGGAGAAGGTGATGAACAGCGCGCCGGTTGATGCGAAGATGGAGGCGTTCGGCTTCAACGTCGTCACCATCGACGGCCACGACTTTGACCAGATCGAAAGCGCGTTTGCCGCGTTCCGCGCCTGCACGGGCAAGCCGACGGCCATCCTGATGCACACCACCAAGGGCAAGGGCGTGAAGTATATGGAAAACAACGTCGATTGGCACGGCAAAGCGCCGAACGACGCGGAATATGAAGTGGCCATGAACGAACTGCGTGCCGCGATGGCAGAATTGGAGGCGTGAGCATGAGCGAAGTGAAGAAAATCGCGACCCGTGAGAGCTATGGCAAGGCGCTGGTCGAGCTGGGCGCCGAGCACAGCAACCTCGTCGTGCTGGACGCCGACCTCGCCGCCGCCACCAAGACCGGCATGTTCCGCAAGGCGTTTCCGGATCGCCATTTTGACTGCGGCATTGCCGAGGAGAACATGATCGCCGTCGCGGCGGGTCTGTCCACGATGGGGCTGGTTCCGTTCGCGTCCTCGTTTGCGATGTTCGCGGCGGGGCGCGCATTTGAGCAGGTGCGCAATTCCGTGGGCTATCCGCATCTGAACGTGAAGATCGGCGCGACGCACGGCGGCATCTCCGTCGGCGAGGACGGCGCTTCCCACCAGTGCTGCGAGGATTTCGCGCTGATGCGCGCCATCCCCGGCATGGTCGTGCTCTGCCCGGCGGACGACGTGGAGGCGCGCGCGGCGGTCAAGGCGGCCTACGCCTACGACGGCCCGGTGTACCTGCGTTTCGGCCGTCTGGCGATTCCGGTGTTCCACGATGAGGAAAACTATCGCTTTGAGATCGGCAAGGGCGAGACGCTGACCGAGGGCAGCGACGTGGCGATCATCGCGACCGGCCTGATGGTCAACGAGGCGCTCATGGCGGCGAAGACGCTGGCGGAAAAGGGAATCCACGCCCGCGTCATCAACATCTGCACCATCAAGCCGCTCGACGAGGAAATCGTCATCGAGGCGGCGAAGGCCTGCGGCAAGGTCATCACCTGCGAGGAGCACAGCATCATCGGCGGTCTGGGCGAGGCCGTCGCGGCGGTGCTGGCGGAGAAGTGCCCGACGGCGATGCGCCGCATCGGCGTGAACGACGAGTTCGGCCATTCCGGCCCGGCGTGGGAAGTGCTGCGCCAGTTCGGCCTCTGCGCGGATCACATCGTCGAGGTTGCCGAGGATTTCGTTCAGAAATAAGGCGTAAGAAGCGGGGCTGCGTCCCTTTCCGAGCGGAAGGAACGCAGTCCTTTTTGACGTATCGGACAAAGAACATGGGAGGATCGCCGTGTCAAACATTTATGACGCGCAGGGCAGACGCCCCTTGCTGCTCAGCCCCGCGTTTAAGGATTATATCTGGGGCGGGAATCGCCTCAAGCGCGATTGGGGCAAGCGGACGGACATGACCCCGCTGGCGGAAAGCTGGGAGCTGAGCTGCCACGAGGCCGGTCCGTCCGTCATCGCGGGGGGCGCATACGCCGGGCGGACGCTCGGGGAGTATCTCGCCGAGCACCCGCAGGACGCGGGCACAAAGGCGCAGAACGCCGGGGCGTTTCCGCTGCTGATTAAGCTGATCGACGCGGCCGGGCCGCTCTCCGTGCAGGTGCACCCCGACGACGCATACGCGCGGGAATTCGAACATTCGCTGGGAAAGAGCGAAATGTGGCTCGTGCTCGACGCGAGCGAGGGCGCGGGCATCTATTACGGCTTTAAGCGCGAAACGTCGCTGGCGGAGATGCGCGCTGCGATTGAAAACAACACCCTGACCGAGCTGCTGAGCTGGGTTCCGGCGAAGACGGGCGATTGCTTCTTCATCCCGGCGGGCACGGTGCATGCCATCGGCGCGGGGCTGATGGTGGCCGAGGTGCAGCAAAGCTCCAACCTGACCTATCGCGTCTACGATTACGGCCGCGTCGGCGCGGACGGCAGGCCGCGCGAACTGCATATCGACAAGGCGCTGGCCGTCGCCCGCCGCGAACCGCCGAAAGACCCCGTCGGCCCGACCGAACCGGAGCGCGCCGTCGCGGGCGGGCGGATTCAGCCGCTGTTTTCCTGCGACAAGTTTACGACGGAAACGCGCACGGTGGAGGGCGAGATGGCGGACAGCGTGTCGCCGGAGAGCTTCGTTTCGCTGCTGGTTTTGGCGGGCGAGGGCGCGGTCAGGCACGGCGGCGAAACGTATCCCGTGAAGAAAGGGCAGAGCGTCTTCCTGCCCGCGGGGCTGGGCGATTACGCGCTGACCGGCCGCATGAAGCTGCTTCGGACAAGGGTATAAAGGAATGAAAGAAAATCGAGCTTTGAGCGGCGGCCTGTGCGCGCTGGGCTGCGAGGTGCTCTACGGCCTGAGCTATCTGTTCACCAAGCGGACGGCGGACGCGGCGAGCGCCCTTGCGCTGCTGGGCTGGCGGTTTATCGTCGCGCTGGCGGTGATGAGCCTGTGCGTGGCGCTGGGGCTTGTCAAGATTCGGCTGAGGGGCAGGCGGCTTTGGCCGCTGCTGCGCGTGGCGCTGTTTTGCCCGTGCCTGTATTTCATCGGCGAAACGGTGGGGATTCGCGAGACGACGGTGACGGAGAGCGGCGTGTTTTTGGCCTGCGTACCGGCGCTGTCGCTGCTGGCTTCCGCCGTCATTCTGAAAAAGAAGCCCACGCGCCGTCAGGTCGTCGGCATTTCGATCACGTTTCTGGGCGTGATGACGACGGTGATTGCGGTCGGCATTTCGTCGAGCCTGTCGCCCATGGGTTACGCCGCGCTGATGCTGGCGGTCGCGGCCTATGCGCTGTACAGCGTGTTCGTCGATCTCGCGTCGGATTACACGGGCGCGGAGATTACCTACGCCATGCTGCTTTCCGGCGCGGCATTTTATGGCCTGCTGGCGCTGGGCGAGGCGGCGGCGCACGGCGCGCTGACGGCGCTGCTGACGCTGCCGGTGAAAAACGGGGCGTTTCGGACGGCGGTGCTCTATCAGGGCGTGGGCTGTTCGGTGGCGGCGTTTTTCCTCTCCAACGCGGCGATTGCGAAAATCGGCGTGAACAAAACGTCGTCGTTCATCGGCGTATCGACCATCGTTTCGATTTTGGTCGGAGCGCTGGCGCTGGGCGAGCCGCTGCATATCGGGCAGATCGTCGGCGCGGCGGTGATCGTGGCGGGCGTATACACGGCGAACCGAGCGTAGAAAACATAAAGGCGAAAAATTCCCCTGTCCGGCGGAACGGGTTTCGACCGAACGGGGGATTTTTGACGTACTATGGGGAATTTCGTAAAACCGTCCGTGCGCGTCGCGAAAATCAGAAGGTCACGCTGCCGAAGCCGACGCTCTGGCCGCTGGCCTGATCGAACAGGGCGATGTTGTCGCCGACGATGTTCAGCGGCAGCTCGGTATCCACGGCGTAATCCACGCAGCCGAAGACGACGCTGGTGAGCATCGTGCCGCCGCAGGAGAGCTTGACCGTCGTTTCCATGCCGGCGGGCAGGGTGGAATAGGTCTTGCCGCGCAGCGGCCCGCCCTGCACAATCGGCAGAAATTCCGGCCGAACGCCGAGAACGGCGCTGCCCGTCAATTCGCCCAGCGGCGCTTTGGCGGTGAAGGTCGCGTCGTGCCCCAGCAGGGAGAGCGACGCGCGGTTTCCGTCGGCGGCCTTCACCGTCGCGGGAATGAAGTTCATCGTCGGGTTGCCGACAAATTCCGCGACAAACAGGTTCGCCGGATGGCCGTAGATCTCCAGCGGCGGCGCGTACTGCTGCAAAACGCCCGTGTCCATCAGGCAGACCTTGGTGGAGAGGGTCATGGCTTCAAGCTGGTCGTGCGTGACGTAGACGAAGGTGCTGTTGGTATCCGAGTGCAGGCGCTTGAGCTCGGTGCGCATCTCCTGACGCAGCTTCGCGTCCAGGTTGCTCAGCGGCTCATCCATGAAGAGCACCTTCGGGCTGGGCGCGAGGGTGCGGGCGATGGCGACGCGCTGCTGCTGGCCGCCGGAAAGCTCGGCGGGGTAGCGCTTTTCAAACTGCTCGATCTTGAGCAGGGCGAGCAGCTCGTCCACGCGCTTGCGGATGCGCGCCTTATCCCACTTGAGCATCTCCAGACCGAAGGCGATGTTTTCATACACCGTCATGTGCGGCCAGAGCGCGTAGTTTTGGAACAGAAAGCCGATGTCGCGTTTGTTCGGCGACAGGTTGATGCCCTTTTCGGAATCGAAAACCGGCACGCCGTCGATCAGAATTCGGCCGCTGGTCGGCGTTTCAAGCCCGGCGATCATGCGCAGGGTGGTCGTTTTGCCGCAGCCGGAGGGGCCGAGCAGGGTGATGAAGCCGCGATCCTGAATCTGCAAATCCAGATCCTGCACGGCGACGAATTTGTCAAAGCGCTTGGTGACGTGTTGCAAAATAATTTCCGGCATGATGTCAGCCTCCGATGCCTTTGTCAAAGGATGCGCCCGTCAGCTTGTTGGTGACAAAGTTGATGAGAATGATAATCAGGATAATCAGCAGCGTGACGGCGCTGCCGTATTGCGCGTAGCCCGTTTCGTTGAAGGAGAAGAGCATCGTGGTCAGCAGGTAGCGCGCGTAGGGCACCAGCAGGGTGAACAGCGCGACCTCGCGCATCACGGAAATCACCGGCAGCAGATAGCCGGAGATGATGCTGCTCTTTTGAATCGGGAAGAGGATGCGGGTCATGCGCGTGCGCCACGGCACGCCGAAGATGACGGCGGCTTCCTCGATTTCCGGGGCGATCTGCATCATGCTGTTCACGCCGCTGCGGGAAGCGAACGGCAGGAACTTGATGGAGGCCACCAGCACCAGCACGCCGAAAGTGCCGTAGAGGAATTTGAAATTCGCGGATGTGGCGACGGCGAGGTAAATGGTCGCGAACGCCATCGCGGGCATGAGATACGGGAAGAACGCGAGGCTTTCCACCATGCGGGAGAGCCTGCTGCCGCGGCGGCGCACGCAGGCATAGCCGATGAGCATGCCGCAGGTGCCGACAATCGCGGAGACGACCAGCGCCAGCAGCACCTGACGCAGCAGCGCGCTCCACATCGTCGTGTTGAGCAGGATGCCGGCGATCATGCCGGTTTCATAGGCCGAATCCTCCGTGCCGATCCAGAAATGGAGCGTCATGTTGCTCGGGCTGTAATTGCCGGGCTGACGGATGACGGATTCCAGCGCGAAGGAGATCAGCGGCATGATGGCGAAGAACGCCGTGAAGACGATCAGCAGTATGCTGATGGGCCAGTTGGCCTTGTGCAGCTTGACCAGCGAAACCTGGCCGCTCTTGCCGGTGACGGTGGTGAAGGATTTGCGCTTGCCGGTGAAGCGCTGGTTGACGCCCAGAATCAGGCAGCCCAGCAGGATGGAGACAAACGCGATGATGTAGCCCTGCCCCTGATAGCCCGCTTGAATCAGCGCGCGCATCTTGGTGGAGAGCGTGTAGCACTTGACCGCCGAGCCGAGGAACACCGGTACGGTGTAGGAGCTGAAGCCGCTGGAGAAGATCAGCAGGAAGGTCGAGAGGATGGCGGGCATGACGATCGGGATGGTCACGCGGCGGATGATCGTCGCGCGGCTGGCCTTGAGGATCGTCGCGCTCTCCTCGAGCGTCGCGTCCATGTTTTTGAGGATGCCGCCGATGAGCAGGTACGCGAACGGGGAATAATGCAGCCCCGTGACGATAATCATCGGGAACAGGCCGTAGACGAACCACTCCGGCATGCATACGCCGAAGATGGATTCCACCATGCCGATGTTGCCGCCGCCGACCCGGCTGTTTTGGAACATGTTCGTCCAGAACAGGGCGAGCGTCCACGCGGGCATCATGTAGGGGAAGACGAAGACCGCCGAGATGAATTTTTTGCACTTGAGGTCGGATCGCGTGATGAACCACGCGACCGTGCCGCCCACCGCGATGCCCAGAATGCCCGAGCCGAGCGCGACGATCAGCGAATTGCAGAGCGGCTGCCAGAAGTTGACCTGACTCCAATCGTCCCCGGCGAAGAGCTTTTGGAAATGCCAGAGCGTGGTGGAGTCGACCGGCAGGCGCAGCAGCTTCTTTTCCGTGCCGACGTGCACGGTGAACATGTTGCTCAGCATCGTCGCCATCGGCATCAGGCTGAGCAGCACCAGCACGATCAAAAAGAAGACAAGCAGCAGGTTGGCCGGTTTGGAGACGAACGCCCGAAGCCGGTAGCGCCAGGGCTCGTGCCGTAAATCGCGCGTATGAACCATCGTTTTTCCTCCGCTTTGAAGAAAAAGGGCTGTCAAGCTAACAAAACCGATATTTCAAGAAAAACTAAGAATTTTTGCCCGAAGGTTTCCAAAGGGCGATCGGAAAGCCCTTTGGTGGGGCGATGGGGCAAAGCCCCATGTTTTGAAAATGCTTAGTTTTTGATTCTTGAACGATCTGGATTGAGCTTGACAGCTCCTTCAACATGATTTTGTTATGCAGGACTGCGATCAGCCAACGCGGGTCGCGATGAACTCATACACATCGATGTAGTGCTCGTAGAGGTAATCCATATCTTCAAGCACCAGCTTATCCTGCCAATACTCGAACGGCTCGTCCATCAGGCCTTCCGGCTTCTTGATGGAGGTGTTCGGGGAATAGTAGCCCTGATTGGAATTCCAGCTCTTTTCGCCCGCGAAGCCGTCCTCGCTGAGCAGATAGTTGATGAACAGCGCGCAGGTGTAGGGGCATTCGGTGTCCTTGCACACGGTCGCGTAGATCGGGTACATCAGGCCGGAGAAGCAGTCCACGTCGTTTTCAAACTGCACGACGGTCAGCTTGCCGCGGTCGGCTTCATCCACCTTGCGCAGCTTGGAGAACACGAACAGACCCATGTTGCCCGCCGCGCCGGAGGCAATGCCCGTCGCCATCTTGGAGGCGGAGGTGTAGGTGTAGTTCACATTGGAAAGGAAGCCCGCGATCCACTCGTAGGCGGCGGATTCAAACTCGCCCTTCTCCCATGCCTTGCCGTAATAGCTCTCGTAAGCCTTTTCGAGCTTCTCGTTCCATTCCGGGCTGGTCAGCATAATCAGGAAGTTGATGTTGACGGTCTCGTTGGTCGGGTCTTTGAAGAAGACCTTGTCCTTCCACTTGGCCTCGGTCAGCTCCCAAACGTTGGTCAGGCCAACGCTGCCGGCGGTGTTGTTGTAAATGAGCAGCGAGTTGACGAACGTGACGACCGCAGGCTCGCGGTATTGCTCGTCCACGACGCTTTCAAGCGCCTTCGGGAAGTAGGCGTAGCTCAGGCCGTCGTCCAGCAGATAGGTCTTGAGATCCGCGCCGTTCTGCGTGAGCGCCATGTCGGCGGAATCCTTCACGCCGGAGCCGATGGTGTTGGTCAGGATGGTGTAGGATTCGCCGTCGTCGATCTCGGCGTAGACCACCTTGCCATCCAGCGCGGGGTAGGCGCGCATGAAGTTCGCGGCGGCCTTCTCGGCGAAGGACGTGGTGGAATAGAAGTTGAGCTGCGCGCCCGCGGCCATCTCTTCCTGCGCCTTGGCGTAGAGCTCGTCGTTGGTCATCGTCGCGGCCTTTTCCAGCGCGTCGCTCACGTTGTCGGCCAGCGCGGCCGTGCCGGCGGTCAGCGTCATCGCGGCGGCCAGAATCAGGGGCAGAATTCGTTTCATGGAATACATCCTCCTTTTGTTGACACGGATTTTTCAAAAACGATACACATTTTTTACAATTATACGGCAATTTGGCGGGAAGTGTCAAGATAAAATGTGCAGAATAGATAAAAAACGGTCGAATATTATGAGAGGGAAACGCGATCTGTTAAAAAACGGATGAAGGCGCGCGAATCCATCGGAAGCATGCGAAACGACATTTTGGCGGCTATCGCTTGCTTTTCTACCAAAGGGGTGCTATATTCTCTTCAAAATGAGCGCCTGAGCGGCATGGGGGAGAACGAATGAAGAGCAAGCAAAAGCGCGGGCGCGCCTTTCAGCCGGACAGCATCGCGGCGTATTTCCGTTTGGAGTGGCTGCCGCTGACCCTGATTACGCTTTCCGGGCTGGCGTATAACGTCGGTCTGCTGGCCGGGCCGTGGTTTGAGGGCAGGCTGGCGCAGTGTCTGGCGGATATTCTCGGCGGAAACGAAACGGCCGCCGCGATGACGGTACTGGCGGCGGGGTACATCCTCGTGACGCTGCTGGTGCAGGCGGCGCGGTTCATCAAGCGGTTTTATGTGCGCCGGTTCGCCAACAACATCAACCGCCGCATGAAGGGCGTGCTCTACGCGAACCTCGTCCGCCAGAGCCGCGGCGCGTTGGAAAAGCAGGGCGCGGGCGAGCTGATGACCAAGGCCATCTCCGATGTGGATGACTGCGCGGAGGGCATACGCAAATTCACCACCGAGGTGTTCGACACCGGCGTGGCGCTGGCGGGCTATATCGTCATGCTGTTTGCCTATGACTGGCGTCTGGCGCTGCTGTGCATGATCTTCCCGCCCATCTCCTATATCTGCGCGGAGAAGATGAAAAAGCCGGTGCAGCGCGCGGGCGCGGCATACAAAAAGGCGGCGGCGGCGCTCAGCGCGGCGACGCTCGACCGGGCGAAGAACGCCGTCACCTATCGCATTTACGGCTGCGAGGACGCGCAGGAGGCGCGCTATGAGGCGGCGCTGGACGGCTATGAGCAAGCCGCCGTGCGCGCCAACGTGTGGCAGGCCGCTCTGCCGCCGCTGTATCTGGCGGCGTCGAACCTGAGCGTGCTGTTCATCCTCTGGTTCGGCGCGAAAAACGTGCTGGGGACGGGCTGGCGCGCGTGGGATATCGCGGCGTTTACGACCTTTCTCTCCTGCTTTATGAAGACGGCGGTGAAATCCTCCAAGGCGGCGAAGCTGTTCAACGCGGTGCAGCGCGCGGAGGTTTCGTGGAAGCGCATCAAGCCGATGATGAAAACGCCGCGGGCGCTTGAGTCGCTGGCGATTCCGGCGGCGCAGCGCGTGGAGGTCAGCGGCCTTTCCTTTTGCTATGACGGCGGCGCGCCGATTTTTGAGGGCGTTTCCTTTTCGGCGCAGCCCGGCGATATCATCGGCGTGACCGGCCCGGTCGCCTGCGGCAAGTCCACGCTGGGGCGCGTGTTCCTCGGCGAGCGGCCGTATGGCGGTTCGGTGCGCATCGGCGGGCGGGAATTATCCGAGCTTTCGCCGCGCGAGGCGGCCTCGACGGTCGGCTATCTCGGCCATGATCCGGAGCTTTGGAACGATACCGTGGAGGAAAACGTGCTCTGCGGCGAGGCGGGCGACGCGATGCGCTTTCTCGCCCTGACCGCGCTGGACGGCGAGGTGCGGGCGATGGAGCAGGGGCTTCAAACCGTCGTGGGGAGCGGCGGCGTTCGGCTCTCCGGCGGGCAGGCGCAGCGGCTGGCGCTGGCGCGGACGCTGGCGCATCCCCGCCCGGTGCTCGTGCTGGATGATCCGTTTTCCGCGCTGGATCGGCGGACGGAGGACGAGGTATTCGCCCGGCTCAAGGCCTGTGCGCAGGATCGGATCGTGATCCTGATTTCGCACAGGCTCTACCATTTTCCGGAGCTCCGGCAGATCGTGTTCATGCAGGACGGAAAGGCGGACGTGGGGACGCACGAGGCGCTTTGCGCGTCCGTTCCGGCCTATCGCGCGCTGTATGAAAGCCAGACGGGAGGTGCGGCGCATGAAGCGTAATTCGGTGTTTGCCGCCGTCTGCGGCGCGGCGGCGGCGCACAGGCTGCTCAGCGTGGGCACGCTGCTCTGTGCGGCGGCGTCGGTGCTGGCCTCGCTGCTGCCGCCGCTGCTGCTGGCGCGCGTCATCGACGGCCTGACGGGCGGAATACCGCTGACGTTCGCGGCGGCACTGCTGTATTTCGGCAGCCTTGCGCTGGAGGGCGTGCTCACCTCTGCGCAGGAGACGCTGCTGGAAATCCTCGGCCAGAAGATGACCCATGCGCTCCGCGCGGCCATGTCCCAAAAGCTGACGCGCCTGCCCGCGGCGACGCTCTCGGCGCAGAACCCCGGCGAGCTGGCCGCGCGCTTTTCCGGCGACGTGGACACCGTGGAGGCGCTATTCACCTCCGGCGTGATCTCCATGGCGGCGGATGCGTGCCGAATCCTCTCGATCCTCGCGGTGATCGCCGTGAAGAACGCGGGGCTGGCGCTGATTCTGCTGCCGGTGCTGCCGCTGCTGGCCGCGTTCACCCGGCACGTGCAGCGGCGGACGCTCGCCGCGCAGATGGAAAATCGCCGCGCGGTCGCCGCCATATCCGCTCAGGTGCCGGAGGCGCTGCACAACATCCGCACCATCCGCGCGCTGGGGCTGGAGGATTACATGAGTGCGCGCTACGACAGGCGCATCGGGGAAAGCTACGCCGCGGTGGAGAAGACGAATTTCTACGACGCGGTGTATTCCCCCGTCGTGCTGACGCTCAACGCCGCGGTGGTCGGCGTCGTGATGCTGCTGTCGGCCTCCGGCGACGCGCGGGTGCTGACGCTGTTCGGCATGTCCGTCGGCACGTCGGTCGCGGTCATCAACTATATCTCGCGCATCTTCGCGCCGATTGAAAGCCTCGGCATGGAAATCCAGACGATTCAATCCGCGATGGCGGGCGTGAAGCGCATCAATGCGTTCCTCGCCCAGCCGGAACGGGCGGCGCAGGCGGCGGAAAGCGCGGCTGTTCCGCGCGGCGACGTGGCGGTTGACCACGTGACCTTCGGCTACGACGGGCGGATGGTGCTCTCTGACCTCTCCTTCACGGTGAAGGCCGGCGAGCAGGCGACGCTCGTCGGGCGCACCGGCGCGGGCAAGAGCACCGTGTTCAAGCTGCTGCTGGGGCTGTATCGGCCGGAAAAGGGCACGGTCACCATCGGCGGCGTGGACGTTTCCCAAATCACGGATCGCCAGCGCCGCTCGTGCATCGGCTGCGTGGAGCAGCATTTTGCCCGCGTGCCGGGCACGGTGCTCGACCAGATTACGCTGGGCGACCCGCGCATTACGCGGGACATGGCGCGGAAGGCCGCGCGGCTTGCCGGGCTGGATGCGGCCATCTGCGCGTTTCCCGACGGCTATGACACGCGCTGCACGGACGGCATGTTTTCGCAGGGCGAATGGCAGCTGCTGTCCATTGCCCGCGCCGCCGCCGCCGACAACCACAACGTCGGCGGAGAGTTTGACTTCTTCGCCCGCAACCTTTTCAACCGGGACGGCCTTGAGCGCGTCCACGTCGCCGCCGGCCTGCTTCACAGCGTCGGCCACGGCTTCAAGGATGCCGTTGGAGGTGAAGGTCGCCGAAGTCGCGACGTCCACGCCCAGGGACTGATACTTCACGATTTCCGCGGGGATCTTTTCGACAGCCGCGTCGCAGACGCCGGGTGTGTCGTTGCAGGAAACCACTTCGATGCCGGTGATTGTGTCCGCATCAAAGGTGACGGCTACCTCGATCTTGTCGAGCATGCCGGTGCCGGTTCCCGTGTACGTGCCTGTCGTGTAGGCCAGCGCCGGAACGGCGGAGACCAGCATCATCAGACAGAGCAGCCAAGTCAGCAGTTTCTTCATGTTGTTTCCCTCCGTAAACAAGATTGTGAAGGATATAACCCTCTCTGCCTATTTTGTACACCTTCAACCGGGTTGAATGTCAAGCAAAAGACAAAAAAGCGGAAAAAATCCGCTTTTTCGTTAAATAAGATGCAAAAGGCGTTCAGCGCATGGGCCGGACGGGCAGCCAGACCTCGTAAAACCGTTCATAATCCGGCTCTTTTCGCTTGATGGTGACCACCATGCGCGTAAACGCGTCTGCCGTGGGGACGAGCCGGTTTTCGCGAGCGAAGTCCAGAAGCGGGGTGAGCATATGAATCGGAACGGAATCTTCCCCAACCACCTTGAGGATGGTGTGAACGGCGGACGAAGCGGGAAAGCACTCGACCAGCTCGTCCATGGTCTTGGGCGGGGTCGGAACCTTCTCGGAGTCATAGGCAAGGATAACGGTGGTGCCGCGGTACGGCTGAGCGTAATCCTGCGCGACCGCGCTCTTCGCCTCAACAGATGCAGCGTTCGGGATCTTGGACTTGTCGAGCTTTACGAAGGACTCCTCGCCGATCTTGGACATGATCTTCGCCAGGTCGTCACCGCTCCAGTCGACGATGTCGTAGTCGGTGTTGGTCTGGCCTGCCTTGCCGGCAGCTGCTACCATGTCTGCGAGGCCCTGCGCGCCGGTACCGGAGAGCATGAACTGCAGCTCAACCTGATACTGATCCTTGTATTCGGAGTTGGTGTTGAAGTCCTCGGTCAGCTTCTCGAAGATGGAGCGGACGTTGTCTGAGCCGGTCGCCCACAGGGTAACGGTGGACTTGCCGCCCTCAGCCTTGGAGTCGCCGCCTTCAGCCTTGGAATCGCCGCCGCCGCAGCCGGTGAGGGCTGCCGTCATCATTGCTGCTGCAAGGAAGATCGAACCTAATCTCTTCAGTTTCATTTGTACATTCTCCTTTTTCTCTTATACATACTCTAAGGGGATCGACAGGGGCGTGAAGCTCACCCGGTGTCTACTCATTCAGGCGCGTGACGCGCGGTTTTCCCGATAAAGGATGTTGTGGTCGAAGTTTACTTGTCGAATACGGTGTGCTTGCCGATGTGCATGCCGACGGACTGGCCGACGGACAGCTTCTCGCTGATGTCGCGGTCGACGAAGCACTTGATAACGTTTTCGCCGTGCTGGACGTTGACTACTACGTAGTGGCCGAGGACCATGATGGTGCGGACCGTGCCGGTGAAGTCGCCCGAGCCGTCGAGGGAAACGGTGACGTCCTCCGGACGGACGGCGATGGTCTTGTCGCCCTTGTCGATGAAGTTCATCTCGCCGATGAAGGAGGCGACGTGACGGGTGGCCGGTTTGTCGTAGATCTCGGTCGGGGTGCCGATCTGCTCGAACTTGCCCTTGTTCATAACGACGATGCGATGGGAGAGGGACATGGCCTCCTCCTGATCGTGGGTTACGAATACGACCGTGATGCCGAGGTCGCTCTGGATCTTCTTGAGCTCCTCGCGCATCTGCTGGCGGATCTTCGCGTCGAGCGCGGAGAACGGCTCGTCGAGCAGGAGCAGCGAGGGCTTGAGGAGCAGGCTGCGCGCGATGGCGATGCGCTGCTGCTGGCCGCCGGACATCTGGTTCGGATACTTCTTCTCGCAGCCGCTCATGGATACGAGAGCGAGCATCTTCTTGATGTCTGCGTCGATCTCAGCCTTGGGCACCTTGCGGAGCTTGAGGCCGAAGGCGAGGTTTTCGTAAATGGTCATGTGCGGCCACAGGTTGTAGCTCTGGAATACCATTGCAGTATCACGTTTATTTGGTGTCAGGCTGTTGATGGCCTCATCACCTAAGTAGATCTCGCCTTCATCCGGGCTTTCAAAACCTGCGATCATACGCAGTGTTGTTGTCTTTCCGCATCCCGATGGCCCTAAAAGTGTCAGAAACTCACCTTCAGCTATCTCAAGGTTCATTTTCTTAACAACCAGATTGGACCCGAATCTTTTCTCGACTCCCTCGAGAGAAATAATCGGATTGTTCATAATTTTTTCCACCTCATTTAATTATTTCAAATCGACCGTCCAAACCCTGCTTCCAAATGCCTCACAGCGCTATGAACAGTTACATTTTAAGCACGGGTTACCGCTTTAATATGATGCAACGACTCTACTCTTTAGTGTAGCAATTTTTTGGCCAAAGTGCAACATAATTTAAAATAAACTTGCCCTATCCTGTCAAAAATTGCCATATAGATTTTTGACAATTCACCTATCACGCAATGATTATTCAGAAACTTTCCACATCGTGTTTATTGGTATTTCTTTCCCGAGAATTCTATTACTCTTTTTGCCAGAATTTCCATCGGGTCAATATACCAGTCTGACAGTTTTTCATCATTCTTAATCACAGAAAGCTCTGTACAGGCCAGCAGCACACGGCTGCATCCGGCTTCCAAACAGGCATCTTCTATCTTCTGCCAGTTTGCCTTGTCACATGGCAGCCCTTTTTTAATACGATCATAAATCTGATACATGACTTCTTTCTGAATATCTGCATCAGGTACCCATGGAATCAGATCTTCGGCCTCCAATGCACGCTGGTACAGTCCTGCTTTCACTGTTCCATCCGTTGCCAGTACCGCAACGACACTGCCCGGATGAAGACTGGCCACCTCTTTGGCTGA
>OLOX01002295.1_pt1 | contig 16151 bp, 19 predicted proteins | sample 1672091 | NCBI WGS metagenome assembly OLOX01 (sample SAMEA3136644, study PRJEB25190) | human gut metagenome | reverse complement strand
GCCGAGTATCAACAGGCGGTCCGACGCCGTTCGGCCAAGATTATCAGTGGTATTGACGTGCAGTCTCGCCGCTGCTATAATAAAGGCACAATTTCAGACACAGGACACCATGCAGACGCAGACGGGCTGAAAGGCTTGACAGGCGGCTGCATTTTTATTTTCAGATAGGAAGGGGGAAGGATGCGAAGGGAAAAGAAGCACAGACGGCAAAAGACGCTCAAGACGCCATTCCTCCGCCGCGCGGGAGAAAGCTGCGGCAAAATACTTTTTCGGAGGTGCAACTTGAGCAGGCGGAAAAAGCTCACCAACAACAGCGGCATCCCGCAGCATGAGATCGAGAACATCGCCCGAATTCTGCTGCCGGATATTCTTGCCTTTTACGAGAGTGAGGAAGGGCAGCGGGAATTTGCCGAATGGCAGGCGGCGCAGGACGGGGCAAAAACGGACAAAGACAGCAACGGCGAGAACGTCGCCTGACGATAGATATAAGACAAATCCAAGGGATATATGCTCCTAAAACAGCATGGCAAAAGGGGATGGCCGACCGCCATCCCCTTTTGTGCGTTTGTTCAGTTTTCATAGGGCTCGTACTCCGTGACGGCGTTCAGGTATGCTTCGACGTCTCCGTTCAAAATAAGATCGGCATAAGCCAGCGGGTCGTTGTAGATGAGATAGTCCAGCTCTGACCGCTGGAAGCGGTTGTCCGCCACCTCGTTCTCCACGGCGGTGCAGTCGATGGAGATCATGCTGCCGTCCTGAAACCGCAGCTCCACACAGCCAGTGTCCATGTTGAATTCACAGCTTTTGATGGTTTTCATAATTGTCCTCCTTATCCTTTGCCAGCTTTGGTTTTCTCGGCCCTCTGGGCTTGGATTCGGGACGCTTTACCACGCCGTTTCTGAAATGCGTATCCTCGAATTTCTCGAAGAAAACAAATAATCCGAACCCATCTCCGATTAAGAAGATTTGGTTCGGATTATATTGGTTTGGTGCGCGAGGCGGGACTTGAATATCAGCACAAGTGTTTTTAGCAACTTTTCTCATACAATTACGTGTTAAATAGTCTGAAATGTAAAACAATCTGTATCAGTCAGTCCGATTGTTTTATAGAAGATGACCCGCTAAAGGGTCAAAATAAGGGTCAAATTCAGGCTCACGAAAGGACGATCACATAATGGAAATTACATACAGCAAGTATGGAGAGTACTACCTGCCGGATCTGTTGGTATCCTGGGAAGGACCGACTTACGGACGCTTTGGCCGGATGCGGCTAAAGTATCTAAAGGCGCATTGCCGAGTGACCTATATCAATTTGAAAACCTCCGGTCAACTGACACATCATCTCAACGAGATTGATCGTGAGGCAAATGAAATGCTGCGGCTTGTGATTGAGCAGATGGCGCAGGCGCAAGGCATCACAGAGCAGCTAAAAGCCGAGGATCAAATAACTTGGGTCGGTGCGATGAACAACATCCGCAGCGCAGCGGAGGAAGTCGTATTACGTGATGTTATAAATTGTTAAAACACAATATGCCGGCGGAAGAGTGTTCATGGACGTTAACGACATATCTTGTTTTTTCTATCGCTCCTGCTTGTTATCGCCACCACCAATATAAACGATGCCCGGAGGACCGAAAGGCTCCCCGGGCATCCGTGTTTTGATTATTATATCATTTTTCTTATTTAGTGGCAAGTTTCTTCTTAGTTTTTAGTGAAAGTGATAATATTGCCTATACTATTGCCATGAGGTGAGGCAATATGGTCGGGGAGCGTTTAGCAGAAATTCGGAAGGATCACGATGATACACAAGCGGCATTAGCGAAAAAACTCAACGTCTCAGTGACTACCGTTCGCAGCTGGGAGCAGGAGAAAAGCTCCCCTTCTCACGACGCACTGGTGGCCATTTGCCGCTTGTATCGCATCTCAGCAGACTATCTGCTGGGGCTTTCGGAGGTAGATCCGGCCTATGATCCCCGCGGAAATCAACAGCGCTTCACCGATGACGAGTGGGCCGCACTTCGGGAGTATGAAGAATTCCTGCTGTGGAAACGGCGGAAAAAAGCAAAGCAATAAAAAGACAGCCGTGGCATAAGCGTCACGGCTGTCTTTCTGCAACTATCGTTCTTGACTTTTCTCTTTGTCCTCAACTCTTTCCGTTAACTCAGGCGGCAATTGCTTCAGCAGCTTTTCCGCTCGTTTGTAGCGCTCCTCCAGCACCGTGAGCTTTGCGCGCTGCTCAGCGCTTTTGCGGCGCTCGGCAGTTAGTTCGCTCTTTAGCGTTTCATTCTCTTCGGCGCTGCATCGCTGCATGGAAAGCGACTGCGACACAGCTGCCTGCATCTGCTGAATTTCTGCCTGAAAGGACTCTACCTCCGGCAAGAGCTGCGCCAGCAGCGCAACGGCCTCCTCGCGCTTTTTGCCCGCATTCAGCACATTGATGCCGTTCAAAGCCGTTTCTAGCTTCTCCAGCTTGGCGTCCATCGCGGTCACTTTCTTGTACCACTGGGGCGTCAGGTGCCTGCGCTTGGTCTCCACGGCGGTCGCGCCACGCTCCAGCTCTGGCCACCGTTCCGACATACAGGCATAGAAATCGTCCTGCCATTGGATCATCGCCTTCTTGTTGCCAAGGATCTCTTTTGCAGACAACCGCTTGTCCTTCGTCAGCGGGACAAAGCAGAGGTGCAGGTGCGGCGTTTTCTCATCCATGTGTACCACGGCGGAAAAGATATTCTCCTCGCCCACGCGCTCTTTGAGAAAGCCGAGCGCCCGCTCAAAATACTCCGGCATTTCTGATTCATGTGCTTTTGCAAACTCCGGGCTGGTCGTGATCAAAGTCTCCACAAATTTCACGCTGTCCCTGCGTACCCGGCAGCCCGCCATGCTGATGCGGTGTCGGATCTCCTGCCCGTAGCTCCAACGCGGCGCGATCAAATGATAGTTCTGCACGGTGCGGCTTTTGTCAATGTCCGGATTACTGGCGTATGCTTCCTTTGTCCGCTCATTGTGGGCAGCAATGGCCTTAGCAGCACCGCCCTTTCGCTTTGCAAATCGTAAAATGGCGTAAGCCATCGTTGTTCCTCCTGTTATCGTTTTGGGGACGAGGGAGCGTAGAATCCCCATCACGACTTTCTGAAAAAGTGCGCCCGACAGATGACGATACCGTCATCTGTCGTCCTTCTTTTTCGGCCCGGTCAAAGCTGCGCGGGGAGCGGCGTCCCCGCGCAGTTTTCCCGTCCCCCGTCGTGATGGGTATAACACACTAGACTTTGTACCAAAGTCCGTGTGCCAGCCGTTCCCTCTGGACTCCCTCAAGCGGTCATTTCCCGCCGCCTCACGGCACGGAAAATGACCTTACCGATGTACGGTATGTCCGATAATGTACGGTATTTTGAGGGGATACCCCCACTCCCATTTTTACCGTACATACCGTACATTACCGTACACCGTCCCACCGCAGCGAAAGGCTCTTGCCCTCTCTCGTGCGCTGGGCAACATAGCGAATGTCGTATTTCCGCAGCAGTGTATCCTGCTGCACATTCAGCGTCCGCACGATCCAGTTCGGCGTGAAGCTTTGGCTGCTGTCCATCTTGGAAAGACATTGCGCAAGCTCCGTCGCCGTGCCGTTCCACGACGGGTTTTCTTCGTTTACCAGCCGAGAAAGAAATTCGAGCAGCGGGCATGGAGGCTCTCTGTAAGGTTCTGTTTCCGCCTCAAGCAGTTCCCAGCACAGATGCGCAGCAGCAAACCGGAGATGCAGTCGGAGCTGCGGCTGGTCACGCCCGACCACCTCCAAAACAGCGTCCGAAGCTGTGCGCTTATCTTTATGTAGGAGCAGCGCGCCGTCTGCCGCGCCCATCAAGCCATTGGTGCCGGAGATCATGTTGAACACGTCCTCTGCCCCCTCCTTGCGCGTATGATGAACGACCAGCACGGTGACGCCGTAGGTGTCGGAGAACTCCTTCAGCCTTGCCAGCGTATCATAGTCGGCGGCATAGCTGCCGCCATCCGGCGTCCGGCTCCGCACCCGCTGTAACGTGTCAATAATGATAAGTACCGTGTCCGTGTGCTCACTCCAAAAGTCGCTCAGCCGTTCCGTCAAGCCTTCGTCCAGTGTTTCGGAAAAGACGGAGAGGATCAAGTGCTCGCTGTCCTGCTCCGTCATCTGTGCCAGACGCTTTTGCAATCGCTCACAGGTATCCTCTAAGGCAAGATACAAAACCGTACCCTGCCGGGAAGAAAAGCCGAGGAAGGGCGTTCCCATGCTCACCTGATAGGCCATCTGCAAGACGAGAAAGGACTTGCCGATCTTCGGCGCACCGGCGAGGAGGTACGTCCCCGCCGTCAGCAGCCCGTCGATGACCGCCGGGCGGACGCGAAAGCGTGTTTCCATCAGCTCCGGCATGGTCATGATCTGGATCTTTCCAAACTGCTTGTGCGTTTCCTCAATGTCTGTTATACTGTCTGTGCGTGCAAGCGCGGACGGCTGCTCCCCATCTGGTGCAACAGATGGAATCGGGGCAGTCGTTTCTTTTTCAGTTGCCATTCCCACCGCCTGTGTTCTGCTCGATCCAGTCGATGAGCTTGTCCTTCGGCACAAGCAGCCGCTTGCCAATGCGCAGCGTGGGAAAGGTCCCCGTGTTGAGGAGCTGATACGCTCCCGCACGCGAAATGCCCAGCGCCGCCGCGAGCTGATTGGCATTCAGCACCGCGGGAAGATTTTCATAGTTGTTGTTCATGTGTGACCTCCTCGAAAATTGTAGTTGACATTATGGACTATAAAGACTATAATACACAATGTAACTATTATGGTATGATTGTATAATGCTAGTATGAAAAAGTCAATAGATAATTTATCGTACATATTTCGCTGTATCTAGCAGGAGGCAGACATGATCTTTCCTGAACATATGGAATTCCGGTATTACATCACCCCGGAACGAAAAGAATGCTTTGCACTATATGACAAGACGCTGGGAAGCCGCATGACCTATCTCGATCAAACGCAGGATCTCGGCCAAAGTCTCATTGACCTTTACGATGCGGACTTTTACGAGGCCTATTGCGTATTATCTGAGATCAATAAGCTGGTACAAACGAAAAAGGACGAGGCCGCATGGAGGAAGCTGCTGAAGCTGTCGCTGCCGCTTTGTGAAGTGCATCCGTTCTTTGGGCTGCTCGCAAAGGAGCTGAGCGAGCTGGAATCGACATACGCGCACGGTCAGGATGCTGACGCAGCGATTGTCCTTTCATTCGCCAACGATTTTGAAGCCATCGTCAGCGATGCAAAGGCGCTGATCGAACGATGCCTGGACGACCGCTATCAGCCGGACTACTCCACGGCAGAGAGATACCGCGAGGCGCACTACGATGCGTTGCTCCGCTTCGACGATATGAGGTACGGCGAGCTTGCCACCGAGGAGGTCATGCTGGACGGTCCGGCGTATGACAGCGCCTACCATTACAGCGTGGAGCTGCTGCGCGAGCGTGGCATCAGGACAGCACTGTGCGAGGTGCTCTATCCCAACACCGTGCGAGACCTCTACAACTACCTGAAAGCCTATTGTCTCCGCCTGCCGCTCCCGATCCACAAGTGTAAAAACTGCGGCAGATACTTTGTTGTGACCGGCAACATCACGCAGGACTACTGCACACGGTTGATGGAAGGCTCGGAAAAGACCTGCCGCCAAATGGGAGCCGTCGTGCAGTATCAGAGCAGGCAAATGAAGAATCCTGCCGCGAGGGAGTTTACACGCTCCTACAAGGCGCACAACGCCCGCGTGCGGTATGGAACGATGAGCAAGGCAGAATTCTCCGCATGGTCGAAGACGGCGCGGGAAAAGCGCGACGCCTGCATAGCGGGCAAGCTGCCGCTCGAAGACTTTGTCGCGTGGCTCGACAGCGACAAACAGCGATAAAACAACGGACTGACTGGCCGTTTTATGATTTCAGAAGAAATGGAGGAAACATTGGCAACACGAATGACAAAAGGAGCCAAGGGCGGCGGCACGATCCGCCAGCGCCCTGACGGACGCTGGGAGGCACGCTATACCCTTGGCATCGATCCCGGAACGGGAAAGCAGATTCAAAAATCCGTCTATGGCAAAACGCAGAAGGAAGTGCGGCAAAAACTCACCGCAATCACCGCGGAGATCGATGAGGGAACATATATGGATGTTCCCCGACTCAAAACCGCAGATTGGCTGAATACGTGGGTAGAAGAATACATCGGCAACGTAAAGCCCGCCACTCGCAAGATTATTAAGATCATGTACGGCTAAATATCATTCCTTACATTGGTGTTGTTCCCCTCTCAAAGTTAACTGCCGCGCCATGATCCAGCAAATGTATAACGAACTGCAAACAGAAAAGGGCTATCGCCCAAGACCAGCAAAAAGGTACACGGTGTATTGCATCACGCACTGGAGCAAGTTCAGAAAACGGGTTTTATCTGTAACAATCTTCTCGCAACTGTCACGCTGCCGCGCATTGAGAAAAAACAGATAAAGCCTCTGGAAGATAATGAATTATGCGCGTTTCTTAAGGAGATTCGCGGAGATACCTACGAGCTGGTGTACTTCGTCACCGTTTTCACGGGGCTGCGGCAAGGAGAAGTGCTTGGTTTGACTTGGGACTGTGTGAATTTTGAAAAACACACACTGCTGATAAACAAACAGCACGGCAAGAAAAAAGGCACTTGCGAGTATTGCTTCAGCAGTCTAAAAAACGACCGTCCCCGCCTCATCGAAGCGGCAGACGGTGTGATGGATGCACTTAAAAAACAGCAGATCCGGCAGCAGCGATGGGCAGCACGGTTGAAAGATGGCTGGGAGAACTCAGACAATCTTGTATTCACCACAGAAACAGGCCGTTACCTCTGCAATCAAACGGTCTATCTTGCATTCAAAAAAGTCATGCGCCGCCTTCACCTTGATGCGACAAGGTTCCATGATCTTCGCCACACCTACGCCGTTAACAGTCTAAAGTCCGGCGATGACATCAAAACTGTACAGGAAAACCTTGGACACCAAACGGCGGCATTCACACTTGATGTATATGCCCATGCCACAAGCAGCATGAAGCATGAAAGCGCAAACAGAATGGACCAATACATCCACAATGTGACCAAGCCGTAAAGGGTATAAATAAGGGTCAAAGAATCGCAGAAACGAAAAAATCCTTGAAAGCACAATGCTTTCAAGGATCAATCATGGTGCGCGAGGCGGGACTTGAACCCGCACGTCCGTAATGAACACTAGAACCTGAATCTAGCGAGTCTGCCAATTCCACCACTCGCGCATATTTGATTTTTAAAAAGATGGTGCGGATGGCGGGACTTGAACCCGCACGTCCATACGAACACTAGCACCTCAAGCTAGCCTGTCTGCCAATTCCAGCACACCCGCATGTTCATCTTTCAAACGGCTGTCTCTCAACGACCGCTTGGCTATTATAAGCCCAAAATAGGCCAAATGTCAACCTTTTTTTGAGAGAAAAAATAAAAAATTTTGCTGTAAGAGAAATGGCGGAAAAGCTCAGATTTTCCAAACTTTTCCGGCATCTTTTTCGTGTTAAAGCTGCGCGAGCGTCTCCCCCACCGCGCCCGTGATGACAAGGTCTGCACCAAGTCCGCGGTCGAGCGGCGTCTTGTTGATGACAACGAGCTTGTGTCCGCGATAGTAGCGCACGAGGCCCGCCGCCGGATAGACCGCGAGCGATGTGCCCGCGATGATGAGCACGTCGGCCTCCTGAATGTACTCCACCGCGCGATAGAGTGTCTTTTCGTCCAGGCCCTCTTCGTAGAGCACCACGTCGGGCTTGATGCGCCCGCCGCAGGTGCAGCGCGGCACGCCCTGCGAATGCTTGATGTAGGACACGTCGTAGAACTTGCCGCACTTCTCGCAGTAGTTGCGCAAGGTGCTTCCGTGCAGCTCGAGGACATTCTTGCTGCCCGCCGCCTGATGCAGCCCGTCGATATTCTGCGTGATGACGGCCTTGAGCTTCCCTTCCTTTTCCCACTCGGCGAGCTTTAAGTGCGCGGCGTTGGGCTTTGCGCCTTCGCAGAGGAGCTTCGCGCGGTAAAAGGCGAAAAACTTCTCGGGATAGCGCTCATAATACGTGTGACTCAGGATCGTCTCCGGCGGGTCGTCCCACTGCTGATGATACAGGCCATCCACGCTGCGAAAATCCGGGATACCGCTCTCGGTCGAAACACCTGCCCCGCCGAAAAAGACGATATTGTCCGTTCCGTCAATGAGTTCCTTCAGCTTTTTGATTTCTTCCGTCATCGGTTCTCCTTTTGCGCTCGTGCGCTTATCTCACATAGCTCTTGTCAATCTGCACCACAGCGAAATAGCTCGGATCCAGCTCGTGTACCGCCTTTTTGATCTTCTCCTCCGCTTCCCTGTCGCTCAGCGCGCAGCCATACGGCACCACGGCATCGAAGATGACGTTCGTGTGCGTCGGCCCCGTGACCATGCGGAAATCGTGGATGGAGATGTTCTCGTCGATGCCGCGCACCAGTGCTGCGATCCTCTGGTGCGTGACATTCACCGCTTCATCGTTCGTCACGATGGGGTCCATGTGGATGACCGCCTCACAGCCAAGCTTGTCGTGCAGCTGCTTTTCCACGTTGTCGATCTCGTCGTGCAGGGTGAGAATATCGCCGTGCGCGGGAACCTCAGCATGCAGCGAGATCATCACGCGGCCGGGGCCGTAATCGTGCACCACAAGGTCGTGGATGCCACACACGGCCTTATTCGCCAACACAATATCGCGGATCTCCTGCACGAACTCTTCGGACGGCGGCTGGCCGAGCAGCGGCGAGAGCGTATCCCTTGCCGCCTGTACGCCCGCCCACAGGATGAGCAGCGACACGACAAGACCGCACCATCCGTCGATCTGCCAGTGCAGGAAATGCCCCGCAAGCGTCGAGAGCAGCACCGCCGCGGTGGCCGCGCAGTCGGACAGGCTGTCTGCCGCCGTCGCCTGCATAGCGGCGGCGTTGATCTTCTTCCCCACGCCGCGGTTGTAGCAGTACATGTAGAACTTGGCGCAGATGGAGACAAGCAGGATCGCCACTGTCAGCACGCTGCACTCGACCGCCTCGGGGTGCAGGATCGCGCCCACGGCATCGCGCAGCAGCTCAAAGCCCATCAGCAAGATGACGATCGAGACGATGAGACCCGAGATGTACTCGAGCCGCCCGTGGCCGAACGGATGCTCGGGGTCGGGCTTCTGCCCGGCCAAACGAAAGCCCAGCAGCGTCACGATGGACGCGCCCGCGTCGGACAGGTTGTTAAAGGCGTCCGCCGTGACGGCGACAGAGCCCGCAAGCGTCCCCGCAAACAGCTTGAGCGCGAAGAGCAGCAAATTGATGACAATGCCCACCGCTCCGCAAAGCACACCGTAAGCGCGCCGCACTGCGGCATCGGACGTGTTCTGATAGTCTTTGATGAACCGACTCGCAAGAAAACCGATCATTGTCTTCCCTCACTCGCTTTTGATCTGTAATTTCATGCGGCAGCAGAGGCGGTCGAGGTCCTCGTCCGTCGCCGCGGGGATGCGCAGCTTCGCGCCGCAGCTTTTGCACACAAGGTCGACGTAGGTGCTGTGGATCTCCATGCCGTAGCTTTTGCTGCCGCAGGAGCAGGTGATACCGTCCTTGCGCGCGGCGATCTCCTTGAGCTCGGAGAGGATCTCATACATGATGACGCTGTCGGCAAAGGCGGCGGGGTCGTCGCCCTGCTCGCGCTCCTTGGCCGCCGCGAGCGAAAGCTGCTCCATCTCGTGCTCGACGGCGTAGTCCTCGCCGATGAAGCAGCAGAGCATCTTCGTATCGGGGCAGGCAAGGCCGATGCCGCGCCCGTGCAGGAGCTTGTCGGCGCTGCACTCCGCCAGATGCTCCTCACCGCACACGCCGCACGGCACACTCAGGCGGAATTTGTTCTCCTCCGCCTCGATGGTCAGGCTTGACTCGCCGCACTCACAGCTCACGACCGCACCCGAGGCGCTCAGGGCAAACACGCTTCTCTGCTGGATGACGCGCTTGTGGCACGCGGGGCAGAGATAGCCGATGGTACGCATTTCTTCTTTCATTCCATTTCCTCCCGGAAAGTAAAATATCATATGGTAATTTGAATATTATACCGCGTCCGTGCGCAAAAAGAAAGGGAGAAACACGCTGTTTCTCCCTTTTCTTTTTGGTTTTCGCGCTTTACGGCTTGACCGCGATGGCCTCGATCTCGACCAGCGCGCCCTTGGGCAGGGCGGCCGCCTGCATCGCACAGCGCGCGGGGCACTCGCCGGAGAAATACTTGCCGTACACCTCGTTGACAACGCCGAAATCGCCGATATCGATCATAAACACGGTCGTCTTGACAACGTCCTCAGCCTTGCAGCCAGCCGCCTCGAGCACCGCGAGCAGATTCTTGATGCTCTGCTCCGCCTGCTCGGACGTGCCGCCGGGAACAAATGCGCCGGTCGCCGGGTCCAGCGGAAGCTGGCCGGAGACAAATACAAAACCGTTTGCTTCGATCGCCTGGGAGTAGGGGCCGACGGCGCCGGGGGCAGTGGTCGTAGAAATCACATGCTTCACGGAAAAATCCTCCTATATCAATGTATTTTCATCATAACATCTTGCGCAATATGCGTCAAGTACTCATATTCTTGGAAAAACGGCAGAAACTAATGCCACTTTTGAGCGATTCCCCTAAATCCATCGGAAAGGAAGAGCGTGATGGAGCAAAAAACCGTCGGCGCGCAGACGCGCCGCCTGCGCACATGTCCCTCCGTCCTCTCGTTCGCCGCCGTCGGCGGGCGGTTCGAGGGCGAAGGCCCGCTGCGCGAATACTTTGACGAATTGAGCGAGGATCACTTCTTCGGCGAGAAGACCTGGGAAAAGGGTGAGAGTACCATGCAGCGCCACGCGCTCTCCCGCGCGCTGGAAAAGGTGGGGCTCAAGGTGAGTGACCTTGACCTCATCTTTGCGGGTGATCTTTTGAACCAGTGCGTCGGCTCGTCGTTCGCTCTGCGAGAGAGCCGCATCCCATTCTATGGACTCTACGGTGCGTGCTCCACGATGGGCGAGAGCCTGTCGCTCGCCGCATTGATGCTCGACGGCGGGTATGCCTCTTGCGCCGCGGCGCTGACCTCCTCGCACTTCTGCACCGCCGAGCGGCAGTACCGCATGCCGGTGCCCTACGGCTCGCAGCGCACGCCGACCGCGCAGTGGACGGCCACAGGCAGCGGTTGCTGCCTCCTCGCGTGCGAGGGCGAGGGGCCCTATATCACACACGTGACAACCGGGAAAATCGTCGACAAGGGCGTCACCGACGCAAACAACATGGGCGCGGCGATGGCCCCCGCCGCCTATGACACGCTGTGCGCGCTCTTTCGCGACACGAGGACAAAACCCGAAGACTATGACCTCATCGTGACGGGCGACCTCGGCAGGCTCGGGCATCAGATCGTCTCGGACTTTTTCGCGCGCGATGGGCTCCCTCTCGGTGAGCGCTACACCGACTGCGGGCTTCTGCTCTACGACATCGAATCGCAGGACATGCACTGCGGCGGCAGCGGTTGCGGCTGCTCGGCAAGCGTTTTGTGCGGGTATCTGCTGCGCGGGATGCGCGAGGGCAAATGGAACCGCATCATCTTCGCGCCGACGGGCGCGCTGCTCTCCCCCACGACGACATTTCAGGGCGAGAGCATCCCCGGCATCTGCCACGCGGTCGTATTCTCGAATCACAAGGAGGGATAAGCGGTGGATTATCTGAACGCCTTTCTCTGCGGCGGCATCCTCTGCGCCATCGGACAGATTCTCATCGACAAAACACCCCTCACGCCCGCGCGTATCCTGACGGGCTATGTCGTCTGCGGCGTTTTACTGACGGCCATCGGCGTCTACGAGCCCATCGTCAAATGGGGCGGCGCGGGCGCGACCGTGCCGCTGCTCGGCTTTGGCTACTCGCTCGCCAAGGGCGTGGAAAAAGCCGTTCAAGAGCAGGGGTGGCTCGGCGTGATGACCGGCGGCCTCAGCGCCACGGCAGGTGGCATCGCCGCAGCGGTCGTCTTTGCTGTGCTGATGGCGCTCATTTTTAAGCCCGGCGACAAGCGGTAATAATAAAAAACGAGGAGAGGGTTTTCACCCTCTCCCCTTTTATGGAAAATCGCTTTTTACGATGCGCGCAGGCCGGGCTCTTCGATCTGCTCAAGCGTCATCACTCTGGTGTGGCAGATCGGCTTCCACTCGACCTTCGTAAAGAGCGACGCAATGCAGATCGGCACGTAGGTGAGCATGAAGAGCGGGAACGTGAAGGCGTAGAGCACCTTTTTCCACGCCGCGCAGCGGATATTCTTCCACTCCGTCACGGTCGTGATCGCGCCGAGCACAAAGAGCGTTAAGTACAGGCTCATCAGCGTTTGCAGCACGGAGACCGCCAGCACCGCCATCGAACCGCCTGACGTCGCGTTCGCGATCGCCGCGCCGATGTTCACGACCACGCTCAAACCCGTGAGCACCGCCGCGGGCATGATGTTCATCGTCATGTCATAGCAGGAAAAGCTGCCGCGCGCAATGCCGGAGAAGAGCTCGGAGGCGTACTTGCGGAACACCTGCAGGTAGCCCTTCGACCAGCGCATGCGCTGGCGCCAGGACTGGGCAAAGCTCGTGGGCTGCTCGTCATAGAGCACCGCGCCCGCCGCGTAGCCGACCTTTTCCCCGCGCACGACGTTGTCAATGGTAAACTCGATGTCCTCGGTCAGCAGGAAGAAGTTCCAGCCGCCGCACGCTTCCAGCACACCGTCGGAAAACAGAAAGCCTGTGCCGGACACGGCGCAGCTGCTTCCAAGGCGCATGCGCGCGTTATTGAGATACTGCGCCTCGCGCAGGAACCACAGCGCATAGCCCGCGGAGATCCAGTTGTCGCCGTAGTTTTTGGAGTTGCGGTAGCACGTCACGATCTCATAGCCGCTGGAGTAGACCTTCTCGATCTCGGAGATGAAGTTCGGGTCGAGGATATTGTCGGCGTCCAGCACGAGATAGGCGTCGTAGTGCTTGCGGCCCGGGCGCTTGATGCGCTTGAGCATTTCATTGAGCACATAGCCCTTGCCGACATGCACCGTATCGTGGCGCTCAAAGACGATCGCGCCGCGCTCGCGCGCCACGCGGGCCGTGTCATCCGTGCAGTTGTCCGCGCCGACGTAGATGTCCACATGGTCCATCGGATAGTTCTTCTGCGCGTGGATGCTGTCGAGCAGCTGGCCGATGACGTTTTCCTCGTTGCGCGCGGCGATGAGGACGGCAATGCGGTGGTTTTCATTGCGGCAGGTGAATTTTTTCCGCTTCAGCAGCGCCACCGCCACATAGAAGAATTGATAGGAATAGCATACGAAAAATAGCGCCATGATGACGGCGTTGATCGTGATGACAGTCTGCATAATATGTTCCTCCATTGCCGGAAGCTCCGGCCCATTTTGGTTTCTTTCCCGCCTGTGGGAAAAGTTATATCATGCAAACCTTGTGATTCCACTGTGAAAATTCTTAACAAATTCCGAACATCCACGGTAGAAATTATTAAGCCCTGAAATGAGTAACAGGCAGCGCCGCTGGCACTGCCTGTTCACTCTTTTATAATGTAATCGCGCCCGGTTTGACATCGGAATCGTGGTTGGCGATGCACGCAACGCAGTTCCGCTCCCGACTCTGTGCCCTGATCCACGCGAGCGACTTTTCTGCGCCGCGCGGTCGTCGGCGATGCCGGAGAGCAGCATCTGCTCCCACGATTTTTTCGCGTAGCCGCCGTCGGCGCAACCTCCCGTCCTCCCCCGTGATCCTGAGCGCGCACAGGCCCTTGGAATGGCCCGGAATGTTGACCATCACGAGCATCCCGTCGCCGAACACATCGTAAGACCGGTCTGCGAGGCCCATAAGGCCATTCCAGTCGAAGGTCTGCATCTTCGTGCCGCGCCACCAGTCCGCATTGTAGCTGATGCGGTTGACGGGTGAGCCGTTCTCCGCGAAGCGCAGTTCGTCCTTCAAAACGAGAATTTTCTTCGCGTCCGCGACCAGCTTGAGGCCGTTCGCGTGGTCGCAGTCAAGATGCGAGAGCAGCACCGCGTCCCAATCGACAGGCGCGACGCCCCCCGCGCCGCGAGCTGCTCGTCGATGGCCGCACTGCTTTCGACAACAACCTGATTCGTAAAATACAGCGGCAGCGAGCCGAGCGAGCGGATCTGCGCCCTGCGCTCAAAGACGCCGTGCGGGCTCATATCGCGTGCCAGCCGCAGTCGAACAGAACGTTCCCGTGCGCGCACTCGATGAGATAGGCCGAAACCGGCAGCCAGAGTCGTTTCGACTTTCTATCCAGCACGCCAGACGCCTTGAGCGCGCTGTAATGCCCGCCGTCAAACGGCAGCTCCGGCGCGACGCACACCTTGCCGATGTGGAAAATATGAATCTTGATCTCGCTCATCGTCTGCCTCCCGTCTTGAAATGCCATCAAATCCCGCTTTTTTCGATCTCTGCCAAAAGGCACTTGCAGCCCTCTGAGACATCCCGCCACGTCGCTTCAAAATCGCCTGTATACCACGGGTCGGCGACGTCGCCCGGGCGGTCGGTGTAGTCGAGCAGCCGGTGCATCTTCCCCGCCGGATCACCGCCGCAGATGCGCTGCATGTTTTTGAGGTTCGCGCCCTCCATGCCGATGAGCAGATCGTACTCCTCGTAGTCCTGCGCCGTGAGCTGGCACGCAACGTGTCCCTCGCAGGAAATGCCGTGCTCGGCGAGCTTGCGCCGTGCGGGCGGATAGACGGGATTGCCGATCTCATCGCGGCACGTCGCCGCGGAGTCGATCTGAAATTCGTCGGCAAGTCCTGCCTTTTCGACTAGGTCCTTCATCACAAATTCCGCCATCGGGCTGCGGCAGATATTGCCCAAGCAGATAAATAAGATTTTCGTCATAGTCTTTCTCCGTAAGTTTTGATAACCGTAATGTAACAGAAAAATGGAAAATCGTCGAGAAAAAATGCTGTCTTTTCGTTCAGAACTTGTTTGTAAATTCGATACTGCCTTTCCAGTCCATAGAAGGCGTGCTATGATTTTATGGGAGCGCAGAACACACTAAAGGAGTACGGAGGTGTCGCATGACTGCAGATCAAGGACAATATGAGAAATTTATGGCAAAACTTTCTAAATCAGGATTGGAACTCCAAAAGGACTTTAGCCGCCTCTCGCCGGAAAATCAAAAGCGTTTTATGCAAGAGGTCAACCAAAGGCTAAAGTGTTTTGGACATGCAGTAACCATTACCGATATTCTACAGAGTCTATTTCGTAGGACGAGCTGCTATCTTCTGCCCAGGATAAAATTATAAACAATAGTGTCAACTGTAGAACAAAATCGGTGAAGTAAACTACTATGTCGCCCACAATATAGCCCACGGAAGGAACTATTCCAAACCGAAGCAAAAACGTTTTTACCAAAAACAAGAAAAACCTTGAAACCGTTATGGCTTCAAGGTTTTTACTTGGCGCGGAAGAGAGGATTTGAACCTCCGCGGCGCTTTTTACACGCCCTACTCCCTTAGCAGGGGAGCCCCTTCGGCCTCTTGGGTACTTCCGCAGGTCGATGGTGTTTTATGAAATTGGCGGAGAGAGTGGGATTCGAACCCACGGAGACTTGCGCCTCGCCGGTTTTCAAGACCGGTTCCTTAAACCACTCGGACATCTCTCCATCGGCAGAGGAGTTCTCCGGCTCTCAAACGCTTGATTAGTTTACCATAGATTGGGACGGTTTGTCAACCGAAAACGGAGAATCTTTTCATAAAAATTTATCAGACGGAAAACGTTCACAATTTAAAGATGACTTTTCCGCAGGGAACGGTTATAATAATGCCATCTGTCCGGTGGGTCTGGACCGCCGGGATACCTGAACGAATGACAGGAGGACCCATTTTGAAGAAACTGAACCAATGGATCGACCGGTTTGCGTACAGCCATCCTCGTTTCGGCATACCGAACCTGATGCTCTACATTGTTATCGCCAACGCGGTGACGTACATTTTGACGCTGTTCGCTGGGTCGGCGGCCCTGAGCTTTTTGAAATTTGACCTCTACCATGTGCTCCATGGCGAGATGTGGCGGCTGGTGAGATCGG
>OLOX01002294.1_pt1 | contig 16154 bp, 16 predicted proteins | sample 1672091 | NCBI WGS metagenome assembly OLOX01 (sample SAMEA3136644, study PRJEB25190) | human gut metagenome | reverse complement strand
GGTCGCTTCCCGACAGCCCGCTTCGCGGTCTTTACGGCGCGCTCCCTTAGACCTCCGCTTAGCAGCTTGCCAGTGCGCTCAGATAGTCCTCGCAAGGTCGCATCGGGCTCAGCGCAACTTTGCTCGAGATGTCCGCAATTCGCTCGCCTTCATTTTTATAAATTATGACCTAAAAACGCGTGGGCCATTTGCAAATAGACATCGGGTTCGAGGGTCTCGCCGCGTGTCGTAGGGGCGATGTCGCATTCGGCGAGCAGACGGTCGACGACATCCTTGGGATAGCGGCTGCTCATGGAGTTGCGGATGGTCTTGCGTCGCTGGGCGAAGGCCGCATCGGCCAGAGCGCTCGCAACTTCGCGTAGCTCGGGGGCCGGTGCATTCTCATTGCGCTCAATGCGGATGACGGCACTCTCGACGTGCGGCGCGGGCATGAAGCAACCTGGGGGTACCTGGAAGCGATCGGTTACGTGCGCACGCAGGCGCAGCTTGACCGTGTAGGCGCCGTAGTTCTTGGTACCCACCTCGGCGCACATGCGATCGGCGACCTCGCTTTGCACCATGACCGTCATGGCATCGAGAAACTCGAAGCGCTCGAGCCAATCGAGCACCACCGTCGCGGCAATACCGTAAGGCAAGTTGGAGACGAGCTGATGCGGCAGGGGTGCATCAAGGGCCGTGGCGGCTCGCTCGACCTCGTCACGCGTCAGCTTCAATGCGTCCTTCTCGATAAGAACAAGACGATGGGAAAGGTCGGCGGTCGTCTGCGCGAGCACATCGAGAAGATCGCGATCTCGTTCGACGGCGATGAGCTTGGCCCGCTCGAGCAACGCGATGGTGAGCGTGCCGATACCCGGTCCAATCTCGAGCAGCGTGGGCAGTTCTTCGTCCGGCTGCGGGTCATCGAGGTGCGCGAGGTGCAGGATATTACCGATGACGTTATCGTCCACTAGAAAGTTCTGACCAAGCGCATGTTTGGCGCTCAGGCCGAACTCCTGCAAGACGCCTTTGGTCGCCCGGGGATTCGCCAGCGACGAGTACGACATCAGCGACTCCTCGGCACGTCGGCCCGCACGGCACCGGCCACCTGGACGGCATAGGATAAGTCGAAGGCGTCGCCGATAAGGCGATGGATACGCTGGGGCTCGATGCGCAAATCAGCGCAGTTGAGCGCCGAGGTGCATATGGTTTCGAGGGGCTCGGTGCCGAAGGGGTCACCGCCATCGCCGATGACGACAAGATGAGCCGGCCGCTTGCGCGGAATCCAATTCCTGAGCACGTACTTGCGCGCCCAGTACATCTGGCAACGGTCAAGGGCGGCCTTGAGCCAACCGGAAGGTCCCGCAAAGTAGACAGGCGCAATGACGACGAGTGCCGCACAAGAATTCATGTGTCGCGAAAGCACGTTCCACGAATCGCCCTTGATGCAGCACTCACCGGTCTGGCTGCACACGCCACAACCCGTGCAAGCGGCAATCGGATACTTCGAAATCTCGAACAGCGTGACGGCAAAACCTGATAGGCGCAAGTATTCCCTGAGCTTGCGACCGAAGAGGGCCGACTTGCCATCGCGATGCGGAGAGCCCACGAGAATGAGCACCTCGGGCGGCTTGGAGGCATCGTCGGGCTCGGAATCGGGTTCGGGCTCTGGGTCGGGACGAACGGGGACGTCCTCGGTAGCTACGCTGGTGCTGCCCGCATCAGAAGTGCGCACGACAGGCTCGTCGTTGAGCTGGGTAAGGGGCTTCGCGTTGACCTGATTCAGGAAGCTCTGGGGTGACTCTCCGAAGAGCTCCTCGAAGCTTTCTTCGTCCAGGGCGCCTTCGGGGCTTCCATCGGCGTCGTCAACATTTCCGGCACCGGTGACATCTCCGGCGAGCGAAACCGATATGCCGCCATCGATGTTGTATGTGGATCGGGTCGCGTCTTCGGTGGTGAGATTTCTCGACTCCGCTCCGCTGCGGTCGGAATGACAGTGGGGCGCCTCGTTGCGGTCGGAATGAGAATCGGGGTCGCCCCCCGATTCACCCGGTTTGGGAGCGCTTAGCTTCTCGAGGTCCTTCTCGGTTGGGAGCTTCTGTCGACGCGACTTCTTTGCCATGCTCCCTCCTCAGGCACGTTTGGCATCGAGCAAATCGAGAGCGTTCTGGAAGACTTGCTCGGCAAATTGGGCTTCGGCGAGCCCCCGTTGCAGGGTCGCATAGTCCGGCATGGACGTCACCGGCGCCACGGCCCCGTTCTCGACGTCGCTTTGCCGGGGCTGCAAAAGCTCGAAGGCGTGCTCGACCCCCGCATATCCAAAGCAATCGAGCAGCTCGCGCAAGGTGAAGACAGTCTGACTCGGCGTGCAGACCGTGCCACGTAAGGGCTCGGGAGCCATGTAGGGAGCATCGGTCTCGGTAAGAAGACGGTCCAGCGGCACGTCGAGAGCAGCCGCCCGCGTCTCCCAACTCTTCTTGAAGGTGAGCGGACCGCCAAAGGCGACGTACCAACCAAGTTCGAGAAACGGGGCCAGCGTTTGGGCGTCAAGGTTGAAGCAGTGCACGATACAGCCGGCCTTGGGGACGCCCGTCTCGCGCAAGATGGCGAGCGCGTCATCATGGGCCTCGCGCAGGTGCAGGCTTACGGGAAGGTTCTTTTCGATGGCATTTGACAGCTGCTCGGCAAAGACCTCGCGCTGCACGTCGCGCGGACTGAAGTCGTAATGATAATCGAGCCCCACCTCACCCAGACAGCAGGTCTCGGGGCGGGCGAGCAGCTCTTCCAGCTCCTCGCGCGCTTCCTCGAAATACTTGGCGTTGTGCGGATGCACGCCGCAGGCAAAGCGTACGCGCGGCATGATGGCCTGGGCCATCCCCCACTCCTCGAGCAATGCCGCAGCATCATCGAACCACGAGTCAAGACCGTCGTAGGTATCACGCGCCGTCCGTCGCGTCACGTCTCCGTCGTCGCCGTCAAGCTCGGGTCTTGTCGGATCGGTCATGCAGCAGATGAAGTCGACGCTATGGGCCGCCGCCTGCGCAAGCGCGAGTCCGGGATCGGGAAACATGCCCAGGTGACAATGCGTGTCGGCGACAAGCGTACCGTACGGCAATTCGGGAGCAGGCTTGACCTTGCCCTTCGAGTTGCGAAAGAGCGCGTCACGCTCGTCGAAGTGTTTGAAGTCGCTGTAGCCCATTACTTCTCGAGACGCGGGAAGAGGGCGTCGCCCTTGGTGACCTCGTTGCCGGCGGGAAGGCCGCCCCACAGCGCGAGCTCGGCGGCGTTGTCGACGGCGCACGGGTCTTCCAAGCCCAGACGCCTCCACAGCTCTGTCGACGTATTGGGCATGAAGGGGGCAAGGAGCAGCGCGGCGATGCGGCACGTCTCCAGCGCATTGTAGAGCACGAACGCCAGCTCGCCCTGGGTCTCCTCGCTCTTGGCGAGATTCCACGGGGCGCTTTCCTCGACGTAAAGGTTTGCACGGTGAAGGAGTTCCATGACCTGCGCGGCCGCCCCGCCGAAGTCGATGTCGTTCATACACGCGGCATAGCGGTCATAGAGCCCCTCGGCAATCTCCGAGAGCGGGTTTTCCTCCAGCCCGAACTCGACGGGCACCTCGGGCACCTGGCCATCGAAGTACTTGATCACCATATTGCTCACGCGACTGAACAGATTGCCGTAGGTGTTGGCCAGATCAGCGTTGTAGACCTGCGTGATGCGGTCATAGCCGATGTTGCCGTCCGAGCCGAAGGTCACGTCGCTCAGGAAGTAGTAGCGGTAGGCATCGACGCCATAGCGCTCGATGAGGTCGCGCGGATAGAGCGCATTGCCCTTCGATTTGCTCATCTTGGAGCCATCGGCCGCCATGAGGAAGCCGTGCGCGAAGACATGGCGCGGGCACTCCATGCCGGCGGCCATGAGCATGGCCGGCCAGATCACGCAGTGAAAGCGGATGATGTCCTTGCCGACGAAGTGGAAGTTCGCCGGCCAGAAGCGCTCGAGCAGCGTGGTGTCGTCGCTGCCGTAGCCGAGCGCGGTGATGTAGTTGATGAGCGCGTCGACCCACACGTAGGTGACATGCTCGGGGTCGAACGGCAGCGGGATGCCCCAGTCGAACGCCGTGCGGCTCACGGACAGGTCATGCATGCCGCCTTCGATGAAGGAGCGGATCTCGTTTTCGCGAATCTGCGGGCGGATGAAGTTGGGGTGTTCGTCGTAGTACGCGAGCAACTTGTCGCCAAACTCGGAGAGCTTGAAGAACCAGTTCTCCTCGTGGATGACCTTGACCTCACGCCCGCAATCGGGGCACTTGCCGTCAACCAGATCGCCCTCGGTGAACTGCGTCTCGCACGGCGTGCAGTAGTAGCCGTCGTAGGTTCCCTTGTAGAGATAGCCATTGTCATGGAGCTTCTGCATGAAGTCCTGGACGCCCTTAACGTGGCGCGGCTGCGTCGTGCGGATGAAGTCGTCGTTGGTGATGTCGAGGTCGCGCCACAGCTCGGTGAATTGCGTCACCTGGCTATCGCACCACTCCTGCGGCGTCATGCCGTGCTCGGCGGCCGCCTCGGCGACCTTCTCGCCATGCTCGTCCATGCCGGTGAGGAAGAAGACGTCGCGCCCGTCCATGCGCGCGAAACGGGCGGTGGCATCGGTCGCGACGGTGGTGTACGCGGTACCGATATGCGGCTCGCCGTTAACGTAGTAGATGGGCGTGGTTACGTAGAAGGGTTCTTTGCTCATGGGGTCTTGGTCCTCACTCGAACGGATATGCTGGTGGAGATTATAGCGGCTTACATAGGGCATAGGCTGCCTAGATTGAGCGCAGGAGCATCTGAATAGATGATTCGAGTTTCACGATTGTATTTCATCGTGTTACAATTGCATCATAATGAAACACATTATTAAGGGGCACGAGATGGCTAAAACCGCAGCAATCAGTATGAGGATCGATCCTGAAGTCAAAAGTGAGGCCGAGTCCATCTTTGGAAATTTCGGTCTAACCCTTACTGACGCTATCAACGTATTTCTGCACAAGTCCATTATGGAGGGCGGCCTTCCATTCGACGTTAGGCAGCCTCGATATAACGCCGTAACAGAGCGAGCAATACAAGAGGCACGGGATATTATTGCCGGAAAGGCTGAAGCCGCTGGTTACGATTCAGTCGATGCCATGTTTGCTGATTTGGACAAATAGACGATATGAAGTTAACGCTTGTCCCAACGTCACAATTCAAAAAGGACTACAAACGTATAAAGAAGCGTGGTTATGACCTTGGGGCACTCCATGATGTACTCCAAAAGCTTGCAAGTGGCATGCAGCTTGATGTGCGAAACCGTGACCACGCGCTTTCAGGCGATTACGCGGGCTTTCGCGAATGCCACATTAAGCCAGATTGGCTGCTCGTCTATGCGATTGATGGGGAGAAGCTGATTCTTACCGCTTCCAGAACCGGTACGCATTCGGATTTGTTTGATGAGTGATGCGGCGGAAATACCGAATGGCTGTACCGATTCCGACAAGCTGAGGAAGTGCGATAGGCAGCCTACTTGTGTTATAAAGTATTCGGTGGCTGAACAGGCTACCTCCAAGCGCCGGGGGCAGTCCCCCGGCATTTTTACGAGAAATCCGTTCCTTCCGAGCAAGCAATCATTATCACTCTGGAAAAGAAAGAATGAACTCGTAGAGCTTGTTTTTGGGAAGACCGAGCTCGCGGGCGAGCTCCTTGGCAAGCGCCGACTTGGGCGTGCCGGCAGCGAGCTCGGTCTCGATGCGCTCGTGTAGGACGGAGTCATCTAAACTCGCGGCTCGCTGTGCACGGGCATCGGGCGGGGCAATGACCAGGGCAATCTCGCCCTTGATGGCATCGCGAGCGGCGAGATTCGCAGCAAGCTCGTCTGCGGGCAGACGCAGAACCTCCTCGTGCAGCTTCGTCAACTCACGACACAATGCGACTGGTCGCTCACCATAGGCCTGCGCGATAGACGCGGCGGATGAGGTGACACGATGGGGCGACTCGTAGAAGACGAGCGCGGCATCAAGCACTGCCAATGACTCGAGAAGACGGATACGCTCAGCCTCCTTGCGCGGCAAGAAGCCGCCGAAGTAGAAAGCGTTGTACTTGAACCCCGAGGTGACGAGCGCTGCTGTCACGGCCGACGGTCCGGGCAAAACATCCACGGGCACGCCCGCCTCACGCGCCGCATCGACAAGCACGCATCCCGGGTCGCTGATGCCCGGCATGCCCGCGTCCGAGCAAAACGCCACTACCTCGCCATCGAGCATGCGAGAGACAAGAGCGGGAGACTTGGCGGCGATGACGTTCTCGTCACAGCGCTCGAGACGATTCTCGATACCGAAATGCGCCAGCAACTTGCCGGTCACGCGCGTGTCCTCGGCACAGACGACGTCGGCTTGCTCAAGCGCTTCGAGCGCACGAGCGGTCATGTCGCCCAGGTTGCCCAGCGGCGTGGGCACTATGATCAGCTTTCCGGTCATACCGTTCCTTTCGTGAGAAAGATCGAGATTTCTCGACTCCGCTCACATTCGTTCGCTTCGCTCGAAATGACAGGGGGCGCCGCCTCGTTCGCTTCACTCGAAATGACATTGAGGGAACGACTTCGCACCTTCGCTCGAAATGATAGGAATTGCCACTGCAATCGAAATAGCGGAGGGGAGCGCGAGACTCCCCTCCCTAAGATCGGATTTCTTGCAGCGTCTATGCCACGAGGAACTTGGCCAGGTCGATGCAGCGTGCGGAGTAGCCCATCTCGTTGTCGTACCAGGAAATGCACTTCACGAAGTTGCCCTCGCCACCAAGCACCTTGGTGAGCTTGGAGTCGAAGATCGAGGAGTGCAGGTCGCCGATGATGTCGCAGCTGACGATGGGATCGACGCAGTACTCGAGGATGCCCTTCATCGGACCTTCTGCTGCGGCCTTCATGGCGGCGTTGATCTCGTCGACGGTTACGTCCTTCTCGAGCTCGGCCGTGAGATCGACCATCGAACCCGTCGGCGTGGGAACGCGCGTCGCGAAGCCATCGAGCTTGCCCTGCAGGCTCGGAAGCACCAGGCCAACAGCCTTGGCGGCACCCGTGGAGGTGGGGATCATGGAAAGCGCAGCAGCACGCGAGCGACGGAAATCCTTGTGGTGCACATCGAGGATCTTCTGGTCGTTGGTGTATGCGTGAATGGTGTTCATCAAACCACGCTTGATACCAAAGGAATCATTGAGGACCTTGGCAAACGGAGCAAGGCAGTTGGTAGTGCACGACGCATTGGAGACGATGTTCATCGTCGCCGGATCATAGATGTCCTGGTTGACACCCATAACGATGGTGGCGTCCACGTCCGTACCCGGAGCGGAGATGACGACCTTCTTGGCGCCGTTATCGAGATGCACCTGGCAGGCTTCGCCGGTCTTGAGGCGACCCGTGGACTCGATGACGACCTCTGCGCCAACGGAAGCCCAGTCGAGCTCCTTGGGTTCGCGCGTCTGGAACGCCTTAATCTCGTGACCTTCGACGACGAGCGCGCCCTCCTTGGCGTAGCACTCCTCGAAGACACGGCCCTGGCTGGAATCGTACTTGGTCAGATACGCCGCGCACTCGAGATCGCTCGGGTTGTTGATGGCGACGACTTCAACGTCCGGATCAAGCTCTGCAAGACGGAAGACCAGACGACCGATGCGGCCAAAGCCATTGATGCCGATTTTGAGAGACATTCCAGATTCACCTTCCCTGAAAGGTTACATAACGACATAAGTATAGCGGTGCTACTTTGGTCTCGCCGCAATCGTTCGGCAGGCGGGATAAATGTTGAGCGCGCAAAAAGCCCGGAAGTCTAGGATGCCACGAATTCATATGCGCATTTTCTGCGAGAGTCTAGGGTTTGCAGCCCTTTGCAGGAGCAAATTCCTAGACATCCGCAAGAAATGCGCATTCTCACATGCGCAATCCTAGACTTCCGGGCTTTTTGCGCACACTTCGCTCTGGCAACTCGAATGGCCACTGCAAATCCTAGACTTTGGCGATTTCTGCGCATTGAGTCCTAGAAGATAACGAGCTCGTCGCGGTTGATGAACTCGCGGGCACCATGCTTCCCGAGCAGGCCCGAAAGCTCGTCGGCGCCATACCCGGCAAGTCCGCGACCAATGATGCGTCCCTGCAAATCAACGACGTCGACCGGATCGCCTGCGTCGAAGCAGCCTTCGAGCGATGCGATGCCCACGGGTAGCAGCGAGCCCCCGTGATTGAGCAGCGCATTGCAGGCACCATCGTCGCAGGCAACGCGACCCTTCACCTTGCCACCGAGTGCAATCCACGACTTGCGCGCTGCAAGGCCGTTCGAGCTTTCGTCGAAAAACGTCGTGCCGACCTGGCGCCCATGCACCGCATCGGTAATGGCTCCGCGACGATGGCCCTCGCAGATGACCATGGGAATGCCCGCCGCCATGAGCACGCGCGCGGCGGCAATCTTGGTGAGCATGCCGCCCGAACCGCTGCGGCTGCCAACGCCACCGGCACCATTCTCGATCTCCTCGCTCATCTTGCTCACGGTGTTGAGCAGCTCGGCGTCCTCGTTCTTGCGCGGATCGGCCGTGTACAGGCCGTCGATGTCACTCAAAAGGACCACGAGGTCGGCATTCACGGATGTCGCGACCATGGCCGCGAGCGTGTCGTTATCACCAAAGCGAATCTCTTCGACAGCGACGGTGTCGTTTTCGTTGATGATGGGCACCACGCCCAGCTCGAGCAGACGCTCGATCGTGTCGCGTGCGTGCAAGTACGATTCGCGCTGCCCGGTGGTCGCGCGCGTCATGAGGATCTGTCCCACCGTCACGCCGAAGCAGGCGAAGGTGTCGGTGTACTGGCGGATGAGGCCGACCTGCCCGATCGAGGCCGCGGCCTGCAAGGTGGGCATGTCATCGGGGCGTTCGCCGTGAATGCCGAGCACTTCGAGACCCAACGCGATAGATCCCGAAGACACGATGATGGGTTGGATGTCCTCGTCATGCATGAGGTTGGCGCACTCGGAGGCAAGATGCCCCACGAAGACGGCATCAACCTTACCATCCTTCACGAGGGTGGACGAACCGATCTTGATTACCACGCGCTTCATCGCCTAGCCCTCTCGATCAATGATGTTATCGAACTCATCATCACCCCAGCCCGCAGGCTCGAACTCGAAGGCGATGTCCATGATGCGCACCTCGTCGCCGGCATGCGCCCCCGCTGCGGTAAGCGCGCGCTCGACACCAGCACGCTCCATGCGGCGCTGCAGGAAGGCGACGGCTTCGTCGTTGTCCCACTCGGTCTGGACGACCATGCGCTCGACGCCCTTGCCGTGCACACGCCATGCATGCGGCTCCTCTTCCTCGACCTCGATGGCGCGATCGCGCTCGAGGCGCTTGTGCTCCCAAATCTGGTCGTACTCGGGCATTGGGTCTTCGGCCGCTTGCTCACGCAAGCGATGGACCTCGGTCGCGGTTGCCGCGATGAGCGAGTCGATGCCCGTTTGCGTTACGGCGCTCACCGCGAAAAACGGGATGGGATTGGGAATGTCTATGCCGTCGTCGAGCAGGCGCTCGGAGAGCTCCTCGCTCTCGGCCTTCACGTGCGCGCGCAGGCGCTCGAGATTCTCCTCGGTCCCGGGCACGTCGACCTTGTTGCCCACGACGATGACGGGGCGGTCGGCGAGCTCGGGGGCGTACAGAGCCAGCTCGCGTTTGATGATCTCGTAATCCTCGACCGGATCGCGTCCCTCGAGGCCGCCCGTCAAATCGACGACGTGCAAGATGAGGGCCGTGCGCTCGACATGACGCAGGAACTCGTGACCCAGGCCCTTGCCCTCGGCGGCACCTTCGATGAGACCGGGGACGTCTGCCACCGTGAAGCTCAGGTCCCCGTAGCGAACCATGCCCAGATTGGGCGTGAGCGTAGTGAACGGGTAATCGGCAATCTTGGGGCGTGCGGCCGACATGCAGGCGATGAGCGAGCTCTTGCCCACCGAGGGCATGCCCACAAGCGCGGCATCTGCCATGAGCTTCATCTCGAGCTCGATCCAGAACGGCTCGGTTGGCTCGCCCAACTCGGAGAATGAGGGCGCGCGCCTCGTGGGCGTGACGAAGTGGGTGTTGCCGCGGCCACCACGGCCGCCCTTGGCGACGATGACGCGCTCGCCGTTATGGGTGAGGTCGGCGATTTCCTCGCATGGCTCCAAATCCTCGTCGAGCAGACGCACGACCGTGCCAACGGGCACCTTGAGGATGAGATCCTCGCCATTTGCACCATGCATGCGTTTGCCCTGCCCATGCGTACCTTTTTGCGCCTTGAAATGGTGCTTGTAGCGATAGTCGATGAGCGTGGAAACCGTGGCATCCGCAACGATGATGATGTCGCCACCGCGGCCACCATCGCCGCCGTCAGGACCACCCTTGGGAACATGGGCCTCGCGACGAAACGAGGTGCATCCAGCGCCGCCGTTGCCAGACTTGACCTGTATGCGAACCTGATCGGTGAAGGTTCCCGCCATGTTAGATCCCCTTGAAGTCCATGAGCGGTTCGAGATAATCCGCTTCGACGCCCAGGCCATCGGGTGCAATCTGGAAGAGCAGCCCAATCCAGCTCTCGAGCGTACGGCCATAGATCATGGCATCGAGCTCATCGGTAATCACAGCATCGATGGCATCCTCGACACTTTGCTCGGTATAGGGCCAAATGCCATCCTCGCTCACTCCGAGCGCGCGCTCAATGATGTCGAGATTGGTTTCGCCATAGAAAATGCCCTTGATGAGCGCGGCATATCCGAGCGCAACGTCAAAAGGCACTGAATCGCCCTGACGAATCTCGACGTAGCGCTTGAGGCGCACGTCTGGCCACACCACGCTAAACAGGTGCTCGATATCGGCCTTGGTCATGGGTGCATCCGCGTAGGCTTCGGCCGCAGTCATCGAGCCAGTGGAGTGCACATCGGGGCGCGTGATGAAGATGGGCGGAACGGAAAGCAGCCAATCCGCGTAGGAGGCAAAGCCGAATCCCTCGTCGAAGAGGCCCGGAATGGCACCGCAACGAGCAGGATCGACTTCGCGCCACACCTTCATGCGGCGAAGCGGCGTCGAGTTGGGCTCGCCTTCGAAGACAGGAACGTTATCGAGCAGATATGAGAAGACGGGACCAAGCAAAGTGGCGATGCGCAGCTTGCGCACGGCGTCGGCCTCGTTCGCGAAGTCAATGGAAACCTGCATGGAGGTGGTCGCGCGCATCATGCGCTCGGCGTGCATGCCAGGTAGCTTCGAGAAGTACTCGTCCATGAAGTGATAGCGCGGTTTGGGGATGATGGGAAGGTCTGCCGCGTGATTCTTGGGGTCGTAGCCCAGTGGGACGAGCGTATAGTCGAAGGGCTTGAGGATCTGCTTCATGCGCAAGGCGAAGTTGTCGTACTCGTGCTCGACGTCTGCTAGCGAGAGCATAGGCGATATGGAGACCTCAAGCTGCGCCGCAGGCTCAATGGTCACGTTGGAATCGAGGCGGAACAGTGACAGGATATCGCCCTCCTCGTTGCGCACGACCTCGGAATAGTACGGACTTAACTGCTCGAGAATGTCGCGCACGCCCAGACGGCCGTGCTTCTCGATGTAGGGTACGCGATCGCCGTCCTCGTCGAGCACGAACTGCTCGATCTCGACGCCGATGTAGCCCATGTCACCGCCCTTGCACCCCGATTCGAGGTACTCGATGATTAACTCGCGATTGTCGAATTGGTCGCTCATGACAGCCTCATTCGTTGACGTTGTAGTTAACCCGATATGGTACCGCAACTCACTCACCCAGATACCTCGCAACGAGCGGATTGCTCTTGATGACGGCACGCAGGTTGTCGATGTAAGACGCGAGCAGACCGTCGAGCACACGATCCCTATGGATGAGATATCCCACAGTCATGGTGATATCAGTATCAAGCGGAATGGAGACGATGCCGTCCTGCATCTCGGGCGTGAGTATGCCCGTCGAAAGCGTGTAGCCATCGAAGTCAGTGAGCAGACTCGTGAGCGTCGCGCGATCGGAAATGCGAATCTTGCGCTTGTGCGGCACCTCGGAGAGCGGTTCTTCCGAGAAGAAGAAGGAGTTGGCGACACCCTGCTCGAACGAATAGCGCGGGTAATCTTCCAACTCATCGAGCGTGAGCATCTCACGATGCGCCAGTGGATGGTGCTCGCCCACGAACACGTTGACGGGCGCCTCAAAGAGCGGCGTGAACGTAAGCTGTGCATCCTCGAACGCGCTTCTGAGCACGCGGGCGTTGTGCCGATCGATGTAGAGAATGCCGATGTCAGAGCGGTGTGTGCGCACGTCATCGATAATCTCGCCAGTCGCTGCCTCGCGCATGATGAAGTCGTATTCCTCGTCATCGCAGCTATCGACGGTGTCGATGAACGCGCGGACGCAAAACGCGTAATGCTGTGTCGAGACCGAGAAACGCGCCTCGTGGCTCTTGCTCGCGTAATGCTCCTCGAGCATGTTTGCCTGCTCGACGATTTGTCGCGCGTAGGCAAGCAGTTCGTTTCCCTCGTTGGTGAGTGCCACACCACGATTGGTGCGCGTGAATATCTCGATGCCAAACTCGCGCTCGAGTTCCTTGACGGCAATCGAAAGGTTCGATTGAGATGCGTACATGTGCTTGGCCGCTGCGCTCATGGATCCGGTCTCGGCGATTGCGATGAGATAACGAAGCTGTTGGAGGGTCATGGTTTCCTTCAATCGTATATATTGCTTGCCAATCTATTTTATCAATAGCAAGGTATCGAAACTACGCATGGTCAAAACTCTATGCAACGAAGACAAAGAGTGGTGAAATAGCGGACGTCTATCCGAGAGCAAGACAGATACCATACGAAAGGAGCTCGGCATGGCAAAGAAAAACGTTCCATATGACCAGGAGTACTACGACAAAGAGATCGAGACCATGCCGCGCGAGCAGCTTGAGGAGTTGCAGCTTGGCTATCTCAAGGACGAGCTGAAATTCGCCTACGACAACTGCCCGTATTACAAGCGTGCCTGGGATGAGACTGGCGTCTCGCCCGAAATCGAGACCCTCGCCGACCTGCAAAAGTTCCCCTTCATCAACAAGCAGACCGAACGCGACACCCAGGGTGTCGGCAGCTTCTTCGGCGAGCTGTGCGGCGTGCCCGAAGACGATGTCGTCTACATGGCAACCTCATCGGGCTCAACCGGCGTTCCCACGATGAGCCCGTTTACCCAGGGCGACTTCGAGGACTTCATGAAAGCCGAGAGCCGCCTGTTCTGGCAGGCAGGCATGCGCCCCAACGATCGCTACCTGCATGGCATGAACTTCGCGCTCTACGTTGGCGGCCCCTGCGTCATCGGCGCCCAGGAACTCGGCGCGCTCGGCATCTGGGTTGGTGCCGTCCCGAGCGATCGTCTGCTGTGGGCCATGAAGCAATACCAGCCCACGTTCTTCTGGTCCTCCCCCTCGTACGCATGGCAGCTTGGCCAGAAAGCCATCGAGAAGGGCTATGACCCCAAGACGGACTTCGCCTCGCTCAAGCACATCATCATCTCGGGCGAGCCGGGCGGCTCCATCGAGTCGACGCGCAGGGCCATCGAGGAAATCTGGGACGCGAGCGTCTACGACTTCTTCGGTCTCTCCGACATCTACGGCGCCTGTGCTGCCATGTGCGACGCCAAGGACGGCTTGCACATCATCGAGGACCAGATTCTCGTCGAGGTCGTCGACCCCGTCACGGGCGAGGTCCTGCCCGATGGCGAACGTGGTGAAATCGTCTACACCACACTCAAGAAGCGCGCCCGTCCGATGATCCGCTTCCGCAGCGGCGACATCGGTCACGTCAACCGCGAGACCTGCGAGTGCGGCCGCACCATGACCCGCATCTACATCCAGGGCCGCAAGGACGAGATGTTCATCGTGAGCGCTGTCAACGTGTTCCCGAGCGATATCGAGTACATCGTCCGCAACGACAAGGGGCTGTCGGGTGAGTACCTCATCCGCGTCTACGACGAGAACTACACAACGCGCTACGAAGTCTCCGTCGAGCGTGCGTTTGGCTCCGACGAGGCGTACGATGAGATTGCCAAGCGCGTCGAGAACGAACTCAAGACGCACACGGGCGTACGCCCGGCCAAGGTGCTCGTGTTCGATACCGACAAGTTGGGCACCTCAAGTGAGCACAAGGCCAAGCGCTTCATCGACGAGCGCCACCAGAACGCGTAGGAAGGCAGGGGATCAACTATGACCAAGAAATTCGCAATCTCCGGACAGCACTATCTGTTCGATGTTCAATCCTTCGCGGCGCTCGTCCTCGCACTTGGCGGCGATGATTACGAGTACGCGCTGCGTGACCGCACGACCAAGCGCGTCATCGAAGACGTCGCGAATGGCGAGAGCGAGATCGGTGTGCTCGTCGAGACCACACGCTCGAAAGACGGGCTCGAGAAGGTGTTTGACGAGGCTGGCGTGGAATTCGTCGAGCTCATTGAATCAACGCCACGTGTCGCGTTGCCCAAGAGCCATCCATTCGTAAACGCCGAATCGCTCACGCTCGACCAGCTCGAGGACTTCCCATACCTCTACTTCGAGCAGGAGGAGGATGCTCCGGTCTATTTCGCCGAGGAGGCGCTTGCTGATGAGCATCGCCGCAAGAGCATCGCCTGTACGGACCGCGCATCGCTCTCCGAGCTCATCGTCGCGCTCAACGGCTACACGGTGACAAGCGGCATCCTCGTCGGTATTTCCGATGGATCCTCGCTGGCCACGGTGCGCCTCGACACAGACGTAACGTTGCATCTGGGCTACATCGTGAAGAAGGACGCGGAGCTCTCCGACACGGCCAAGAAATTCATCGAGAAGCTCGAGGGCAACTTCGACGGCCTGAACTTCCTGGCCAACCAGAACATGAGCGTTGTCAACCGCAAGGCTATGGAGGGTACCATCCTCGCCCATACCGACGGCGGCGTGCCCCTGGGCCTGATCGAAGTGGACAGCCTGTCTGCCCATGACGTTGGTGAGCTGATCTACTTCTTCTGGCGTGCCTGTGCTGTCTCCGGCTATCTGCTGAGCGTCAACCCCTTTGACCAGCCCGGCGTTGAGAGCTACAAGAAGAACATGTTCGCCCTGCTGGGCAAGCCCGGTTACGAGGACCGCAAGGCCGAACTGGAAGCCAGCCTGAAAGACTAATGGAATACACGCCTGGGATATGGCGTCTCACGAATACAAGGAGGTAACCCCTATGCTGAAACTGATCGTTGGAACCAAGGGCTCCGGCAAGACCAAAACCATGATCGACATGATCGACAAGGCTACCAAAACCACTTCCGGCAATATCGTTGTCATCGAGAAGTGCATGAAGCTCACCACCGAGATCAACCACGCAGCCCGCCTGGTTGACGTGGATGAGTACGGCGTTGTCGGTGCTGACATGCTGTACGGCTTCGTGGCTGGCGTCCTGGCTGGTAACTACGACATCACCGAGCTGTTCATCGACGGCATCCTGCGCATCATCGACCACGATATGGACGCTGCTGTCAAGGTTCTGAACGCAATCGACAAGATCACCTCCAACATCGAGGTCGTTGTCACGGTTTCCGCTGACGCAGCCGACCTGCCGGAGGAGCTGAAGAAGTTCGTCATCTGAACGGTCTGAACCACTGGATTTGAGATTTCAGGGCGGGGAAGTGCTTCCCGCCCTGATTTTGTGCAGAAAATCTTAAAAAATATCAAGTTTTTGTGTTTTATGTGTTGACAAGACCCCTCAGCTTGTGTATACTATTTAAGCAACCTTTTGAGGTGTACTATGCAATTTGATCTTCGAGCTTTTCTAGAGGGTGCCCGAAAACCTTACGAGGCACATTTTCAGGCAGACCTCACGCAGTCCGATTTTGGCGGCTATACGCTGGCTGCCCCGGCTGAATGTGACTTTACGGCAACGCCCACCGATGATGGCGCGGCGTTGCTATTGTGTGTAAAGGCACAGATTCATGCCGAGTGCGCCCGCTGTCTTGAACCACTCACTCAAGATTACTGCTTTGAGCGCGACTACTTGATCCTGCCAAGGGATTTAGAAGACCCGGATTTTGAACTGCCCTGCAACGAACAAGGCTGCATTGACCTCGATGAGTTGGTCTATCAAGAGCTGATCTTC
>OLOX01002292.1_pt1 | contig 16174 bp, 16 predicted proteins | sample 1672091 | NCBI WGS metagenome assembly OLOX01 (sample SAMEA3136644, study PRJEB25190) | human gut metagenome | reverse complement strand
TCACCTTCAGCATGAACATCCACTCCTGGCAGTCGCTCATAAACACCGCCAACATCGCCGAAGCCCTCGTATCGTAGGCTATCATACAGAGCTCATATAACACTGCGGGCATCAAGACCAATCATCTTGATGCCCGCAGTGTATTTCGGTAGATTGAAAAGAGCTATATGACCAGATTTTCCAGCATATCGGACGAATGGATTAGGTTCCGGACAGAATAGCGGCTCATACTGAAGCATAGACGCTCAGGGGAGTCGATACGCTGTCCTACCTCGGCTAATGCATTGGCCATCTCGAGCCGCGCATACCCGAAAGTATATTTCCGCGTGCGTTGCAGAATCGGAAAAAGATATTCCCGGTTTTCATCTTTGTATCGGTCAAGTATAGCCCGCGCCTTAACTCCGAGCTTCACCGTCACGGCCTTTCCCACCTGACGCCGATGGAAAGTGAGTGTGTCTCCGTCAATATTCTCATGCCTGAGATTCGCAATATCTACAAGCTCCATCCCGCAGGTATAGAAACTGAAAAGGAAGGTATCTCGGGCTAACTCCAGACGTGGATTATCCTCAAGGTTAATGTTTGACAATCGGATTAATGTATCAGGATCCAGCGCCTTTCCTACTCCTGTCGCAGCGGGCAGAGATACACGGGACTTTATCTCTTGCGGCCATACGAAGGATGGTGACAACAGATTTTCTTTACGCGCCCTGGTCAATACAGATTTCAACGCCCGCAAATAAAATGAAAGTGTACCGGCTGAGACCGTATCCCGAAGATAAGCCGCATAGCCGATGACAAAATCTTCACCAATGCTCATAAGAGGGATGTCGACACCATCAACATACCTTGAGAGGCTGTTGGATAGACTTCGCAATGTCCTTGTATAAGCCTTGTGGTTGGCCTTATATTCTGCTGCAAGATATGAGGTATATGACAGAATTCCGTCTTTAGTCCCATCCATCGTGCGCGTGAGCCGGAAACAATCGGCATAGGCCACCGAGATGGATGCAATCTGTCTGTTTACCGGGAAGCTATCTCCGAGGAGCTCTATCCGCTGTGCGTATGGATTCCTGTCATCGAACACGGGTCTGCATCGCGCCACTACATCCTCAATAGCGGCCCCTCCCCGCTCTGACACCAGAGACTCAATGACACAATATATGGTCTTGAGGTCAAAGGCGATATGCACTTTCTCTGACGTAAGCACACTCCTGTCCGCACCGCGGATGTCGCCGGTAACACACCGCTCTTTCCGGCCCTCGCGTATCACATAATATACCGAGCCCTCACAACCCTCGCTACGCGATTCACGGAACTTTGCAGACAGAGCAAACATCAGTGTTTATTTCTCCACTCGTGATATAGAAGCCCCGGAAGAGTGCGGACTATATGGAAACAGCGCCTGAACTGTTTTCGGGGCTCGCTGGTCAGACGGTGTACAAATTCGAGGTGATGGCGTACCATCCATTCCGGTGCACGACTGGAATCGACTCCGCTGAAGAATTTGAATGCGGCACCCACTGCTATCATTACGCCATGACTGAGGTGAGGTTTCAGCAGTGACATGAAATACTCCTGTTTGGGTGCGCCAAGGGCAACCCATATGATGTCGGCCCCATCCTCCTCAATCATCCTCGCTATGGCGGGATAGTCAAAATCCTTCACCGCCCGGAAAGGCAGCTCCACGAATTTCATATCCTTGACGTCGGGATTGAATTTCATAAGGTTCTCGCGCAGACCGTCGAGGATGGGCTGCTGCGTGCCGAGGAATATCATCCTGTATTTGCGGCTCGCGACAATATCGGCGAAAATCTCGCTCCCGCAATACTGCTCATACCGCTTGCCATATATCCATCTGATATAGAGTGGGACATAACTGCTGTCACAGATTGAGAACATTCCGCCGTTGACCACATCGAGATACTCCTTCAGCCTGTTTGCCGTATTCAATATCACCCCGTCGGCCACACAGATATAATCTGCTCCCGGCACCTCAAGCCTCCTCGCTATAGCCCTGTGCACCTCCCCCCGGTCAAGCTCATAGCGTATGTTGAAATAGGTTTTCATTCTTAAGAATGTAGTTTATTTTTATCTTTTACCATTCTGTCAATTAAAAATTCCCTCTTAATTTTTTCTTTGATTTTTTTCAATATAAAATCCAATGTAACTTCCTGATATTTTAATTTCATCTTTGGATTAACGAAAATACGATTATAGCCACGCAGTGCAATTTGGCGATTTAGAGAAAAATGTTCACAATGAACCTCCACTCTGTCATCATCATTTTTGTCAACGTTATATTTCAGGCCCCTAATTGCATCAAATTTGTAAATCGCCAATCCTCCGAATGCTGATTCAACCAAGACAAGACCCTTCGAATTATTACATATTCGCGCCATTTTCATTGCGTTAACATGAATATCAGTTTCAGTCTGTGGGATAATACTCATTCCTGCAAAAGTTAGGGCATAAGTATCATGATAGCGTTTTTTCAATCTTGGTGACATCGAGTATCCATATGCGGTAACCACATCCCAGTCATCAGCCTTCTCAAATGAATCTATTATCCCGCTAATATAAAGCTGAGCCACATCCAAATCCACCACCATAAGATAATCTGCCGCAATATTTTTTTTCTCAACATAATCAAGATATTTATTTCTAAGGGATGCCATTTTTGATATACGTCTGTTAGAAAAGAAAGGATTTACACATAGCGTATCTTTCGATTCAGGAATAGTTGGTGATGAATTGGTATCCTCACTAATGACATGGATTCTTTCAGGCTCAGTTTTTTCCCATTCCTTAAGGATGTTCTTAGTTTTATCTATGCTGTCGTTTTCATAAATGATTATTTCATAGTCTCTAAACATCCGGCACAATTCATATATGACAGGCATATTACGTCGTAATCCTTTTTCTGCATTACGAACAATACTGCAAACAATCAATTTTGATTCAGCGATATTCATAGGCCGATCTTAGGTTAAATCAAAGTATTTCCATATAATAGACTATCCATTAATAATATACATTAACCGGCTCCAAATCCTAATCATCAGACCATTATATGCCATCGCCTGTCGACATATTTTTCTATTGACAACTGATGCTATTGGAAATTCGAATTTCTCTTTGGCGCCATCGAAAAGTTCATGCCTGAATCTGCTCCATTTCTTGCAGTTAGTTCCATTCCCGTCAAAACCATCATTTTTGACAAGGCTTTTTATTGGAAAGAGCGAGACTTTGTCTTGTAGAAATTGGGAGAAACAGAACCGAATCGCCCAAGATTTGTTCCTACCCGTCTTCCAGCCCTCAAGCATCCTGAAGCAGTCAGAACCACCCCATTTGTTGAATGCTCTCCTGTATTTCTTAAAATCCGTCCAAGGCTCAAGATTCCAGTCGACAGATTCCCAACGGTCACTCCAAGTAGCCCAGCCCCATGAACTGCTTCGCGTACAGAAATAGGCGTCGTAGGAATAATCATCATCTGGTCTCACCTTATTTGTATATCCACAGATAGAAAAAACTCTTTTATCACAGGCATATCGTTCAAGTCCCTCATTCATAAAGTGTAGAAAATTCGGCTGCAGCACGAGATCGTCTTCAAGGACTATCGCTCGCCCATGCTTCGCCATCACCTTACTTACACCTGAAATAATCGAAGGCCCTAATCCCTGATTCTTCTCAGCAAATTCCGTGTGAATATCTTTAAAGCCATCTAATTTGCTTACAAATTCTCTTACAACAGTTACACTTTGGGCCTCTGTAGGGTTTCTTGCTCCATCAACAAAGACATATAATTCACTACATCTCGATTCAGCACAGTTTCTTAATGATGCAAATAAACTTTCAAGCGGTTCAATACGATTGAACGCAAAGACAATGATTGGTGCGTATGGCATATTTTTTTCGCCTTTTTTCGCTACAAGAGAATAAATACTATATATGATTTATATATCTTTCTTAGATATTTAATGTCATCTTATTAAAGAAATATTTCATTGAAATCTCTGCCTGAATTTTTTCTTCAATAAGTAAACTGACTGCATCAAAAGGCCCTTGAGAGTGTCATATAATCCAATTTTCTTAATGGAATAGGAAATTGGACCGTATGTTTTGATACAATCGTCATGCAATTCTGAAATATCAGATTTAAGTACTTTTCCAAGAGCAATCTTTGGGAAAGGTATCCCGTGGTGAGATGTTTTGAAACGAATTATATTTACTGATATCTTGTTTCCACCATTAATCAGATGATTAAGTTGTTTCTTATCCCAATGTGAGTCCTGGGAAACGAAATAAAAGATATTTGGATTTCTCGTCTTGTTAATAAAAGGCAATAAATCATAGTACGATTGCAATGAGGTACCTTTCAGCCTGAATATCAATGGATTTTTCATCGCTGAAGTCTCAAGCAAAGAATTAAGTTCAAACTGTGGATTAAAAGCAAGAATTTTACGTGCCCCAAGCAAAACACCATATAGAATAGCCGCATATCCTCCTGCTGAACTACCCACTGTCTCTATTTTATAGTCATCTGTCTCTTCCTTAAGCCATTCATATAATTTCTGTGGGCTGTCTATATCCTGATTTATTCCGCCAAGATACCATTGTTTAAATATGTCTCTTAAGAATATATGTTTGCTGGCATAATCCACTCGCATATTACTCCATTCATAGCGATCTTTCTCAAGGATGCTATATTCAAAAGCTGCTTGCGTATTTGGATAATAGATGTCATTACTGCTGAAATATACAACGCATATATTATCCTGGATTTCTGGAGCATATTCAATCCGAAAATTCGAGAAACAACGCTGTTTCCTTACAATATCCGAATCAACCTGAAATACTATCGTATTATTATTCTGTTCCATAAGGATGGGAAAAATAATCTAATATGATTCCTTATGTATACATTCAAGGCTTTTATAATACCGAAATGTTTTCGGTTGAAATGAAAAAAAGCTCTCGGTTCACCATACCCCAAAGGAGAATGAAAATTTTTCCATCGACGTGAGAAAGGGATATCAGGGCAGACCCAGTCAGGAAGGCGTGGGTTCTTTTCGCAAATGCCGATATACTTGGGCGTCAATACACATCGAACTCCTTTTGTTCTTGCCATCAGCCCATAATCAATGTCACCGATGGCGTGGACGTAATAAGGATCCAAGAAACCAATCTGTTCAAACGCATGCCTTGAGACCAATACGACATTGCCGTTAAAGGTGGTGCAATCCTGCAATGTCCCGTCTGGGGACAGAAGCCTTCCATCTTTCATTCCACCATACGTGACTTCAGAACGGCTATTGTTTGTCGTCGCACCGATGATAATTCCTTTTTGACCTATCTGGACTGAGCAATTAATAAAAACCGAAAGCGTATCATCGAATAAATAAGTGTCATCATTAAGCCATAGGAAGCAATCGTATTCGTCGTGTTTTGCCGCCTCAACCCATGCTTTCCTCATGCCCCTATTCCAAAATAGCGAGCCATCACCCGATAAGATCTTAACATCAGGATAACGTTCTCTAATCGCCATATCAGTGCCGTCCGTGCTTCCGTCATCGGTAATATAGATATCAACTATTAAAGAATCAGACAGAATTTGGGATTTCAGACCTTCCAAACATTTCAACGTCTTATCACGTCGATTGTGCACGGTCATTAAAACAGCTATTTTCATTGTCATGAAATCAATAATTCAAATTTTTCTAATAATCTTTGCCGGATTTCCGCCCCATATCTCAAAAGGCGGAATGGATTTCGTCACCACTGAACCAGCTGCTATAATTGAACCTTTCCCAATTGTCACCCCCTTTAAGATTATGCATTTCGCCCCGATGAAAACATCATCTTCTATAGTCACAGGTGCTATTTTACGGTATTTCAAATCCTCTTTACTACGCCGTATTTTCCAATCAAGAGAGTGGAAATCGGTTGTCCATACGCATGTCCCTCCCCCAATTTTCACAGAGTTCCCAATATTTATTGGTGCATATGCTACAAATGAACTTTGCGAAATTCCGACGTTGTCTCCTATTGAGATTCGGCCACCATATCCGACATAGAAAAGACAATTCTCATTGGGGCCAATGGGATTTCCATTGATACGATTATTCATGGCAAAATTAGAACCCAGGATGATATAGCCACCAGGAGTTTTTTCTTTCGGCGTAAATAACTTGGGTATACCTGAAGTCCTAAAAGAAATATATCTCACATCATAAGCCATGAACAGTAATCTGGTATAAAATGAATCTAATTGTTTTCTCATCAGCCTTCCGGCTGAGATCAATAATCTGAGAATGTTCATTACGACATCAAATCAAAAGCTTCAAAAGGATCTAATTCCCACCAGCAAGACTCGATATACCTTTTACAAGTATCGGCATCAGCACGTTTCCTTATCAGTCTGGCTGGGACACCTCCAACAATAGAATATGCTTCCACATCTTTGGTAACAACAGCTCCAGCTGCAATAATCGCTCCATCGCCGATGCTGACACCATCCATTATAGTAACTCTTGCTCCTATCCAGACATCATTCCCAATGGTGACGGGTTGATATTCATCAACAAAGGTATCTTTATCGACCAATGAAACCCCGAAAGTGTTTTTATGCTTGTAAAATATTGGGTTTGTAGAAAACCGATCTACAGGATGTGTTCCAAGTCCACTTATCAAGCCATGAGAGATTGAACAATAGCGACCGATTTTTGTATTTTGGATTAATGCATCTCGTGCAACATAAGTATAGTCTGCAATTGAAGAGTTGAGTATATGACAGTTCTCCAAAATGTGACAATTCCCTACAGTCGATGTTTCTGAAATCTTACATCCACACTCAATAACAGCTTTTTTAAATCGGTGCCGGTTGTCAATGTCTCTCACATTTTCTTTTATGAGTCTCACCATTCCATAAAAAAGACCAAGAGGAATATATAAGACCCGTATAAATCTCCTATCCATGACAGATTATTTGGTAAGTTCGGCCGCGTACTCTTTAAATTCATCATCATCCATGACTCTGAATTTCTCGGACATACACATCCCGACAATTATCCATAGGAATATATAGCTGTAATCAAACTTCTGATATTCCTCAACCCAACAATATGACCACCTGAAAGCGAGATACAACCCTACAAGACTTATATAGTAGTTATTACTCCGAAATACAGCTTTTATCGAAGCGTTTCCAAATACCCAATAGGCCAGAATCACTCCTACAATGCCCATATATGTGAAAATATTTAAGATTGCAGTTTCAGAAGCTCCACGTTCGGAATAATCAAAGCCCAGGGATTTTGATATCAGACCTCTAAAAAAATAAGTATCGTATCCTCTTGCCAAAGATCTTCCAAACACACTATAGTCATTTTTGACGGCAGACTTTATCACTTCAACATAAAGCCCAGTCCTTGTATCAGAAAATATATCTTTTGTAGCTCCGGCCGCAGTCTCTACGTTCTGCTTCCACCCCATTTCTTTTCCGATATCAAGAATATTAAAGGTACCTGTCATACCTAATATGAAAAATATAATTGGAGAAATAAGCAAAACTATCGTGAGTCTTTTTATCCATGATTGGAGCAACGCCTTGAACCTGCTACATGAGATAAGGCCCAAGATTGCACAGCATATCAGTCTGATATTGTCAGAACGGTCAGAAAAGCCTAATGTCAAGGATAGCACTAATGCTATGAGGGCAATTTTGCGATATTTTTTTTTGATGAGAGGGAAAAAAAGCAAAAGTAATGTAAATGGCTGCATTATACGGCCATAGAAATGGCTCATTTCTGCAAAAGGCAAAATACATAAAATTATGATAGGTGCATGCCTGTACCAATAATTGAGGACATACGCATTTTTGTCAGGATCAGAAAACATATATGCAATCAATGGCATCATAAAGATCATGATATTGCCGACAAGCTGCTTCCAATGCCAATATGTTGAACTCATGAAGACGCCGTACACGAATGAGACAAAAACACAAAGTAAGAAGAACTTTAATGGTCCCGGATCAAAACCCCGATCCCTCAACTTAAAAGCCAGATACAAAAAATATCCTTCTATAGGCCACCAAATCAATGGATAATCCAACATAAAGACACTATAAATCATCACTGTCGGTATTATCATCAACAGGAACAATTTAGAGAATCTATTTAAAACACTACGGGTATTCATTTTTACCAATAGCAGCCACCTTCTACGTTATGTGCATTTCGCGGTCTCTCACCTTCGTCTGGTCTTACCCAGGCTGAGTTCATCAAAGAACTATAACTGCCATATTGGATCCCCCATTCTCTTACTCCATAATTTGGATCTTCCCAACGTTTACCCTTAATACCAAAGAGCAATTGGAGGGCACCACCAAGATGTATCGCCTGTTTACCTCTGCGTTTTACATGCGCTGCTAATGGGAATCCGTATGCTCCACACCCAATAAGACATACGTCATATTCAAATTTATCTATCTCTTTTTTCATCCATTCAAGTGCCTCAAACCAATCTTTAAACCGAGTGTCTCCTTCACCCAAAGATTGTACAGCCTTTATGACCTCAAGCGACTTAAATTGGGGTAATATCTCGGAATTATCAAAAATCAATTCCCTGCGATCGTATTGTCTTAGAATTGTCTCCGCAAAAGGGTGTACCACGAGAATACGTTTATCTTTCAATGCCCTTGACCATGGCCTTTCAGCCCAAAACGGTTCTAAAGAACGTAGATGGACAAATTTCGCATTGGATAGATAAGATAGCATATTTTTTTCACCCCTCGTCCAACAACCTAGAATATCTACGAGTTGCGAGTCGTCCAACATCATCTGGCAAAATTCTGAAATCCTGTCTGATGTGGGAGGATAGAAACCGCTCCAACGTTGCATCTGCCGTATAAGAGACTCAGACCACCACCATTGCAATCCTGCGCCAAACACATATTTGAACGGGTTTCTGTTTTGCTCCATAACACCAAGATAATTTACTATGGTTGCAAGCTCAGTAGAGCCATATCTTGCAACCATAAGAGGCTTGCCTTCCATTATCTTGTCATATATCAAATCAGCTGTTTCTTCGACAGCATTTACATCTGTATCAATTCTTGATGATGTGGTGTCTGGTATGATTCTGCTTCTAACCTTCTTCACTAACAACAAGAATTTATGGAAAATCTGCATATTCAAATTGTTATTTCTTTCCGAACAAGATAAATCTCAAATAAGGTATCTCATATACGATTCGACCGATAACATAGCTGACTACTGAGTGTAAAACCGCAATAGCAAGAATGATAAGATTTACAGTCGTAAATGTTAATTGGGAATCAACTGTAAATGTGCGTGGTGGCAATATCAATATCGGGACGAGATATAGCACAAGTGTATATTTCCCAATCTCACATAGATATTTTTCTACGAATTTAGGAAGTTTGATGACCTTAAAAAAATTAAAGATTGTTATACAGCTTGTGACAGCTATTAAAAACATCATACACAGATTTATAAATTTCCCCAAGGTTCCTTTATCTAACGGATACATGCACCAACATAATATCAATAATATCGTAGAAATCCCATATATTGATTTCCTTGTCAAATATTCTTCATAATTCTCTTTAGCCATGTATTCACCAAGAACAAATGCAAGGAAATAGGAAGCATACCAAATTGGGTATACCTGTTTGAAGTACAAACCTATTCCAATAAGAAGTATAATTATAAAAATCCCCCCATTTTTCACATTCAACCTATTGATTATCAATGATATAACGAAATACACAAATAAAACAGGGAGAAACCAGTACCCATGAGCGGGATAGAAATTTAGTCGTGCAAAGAAATTATCAATTGAGCTGCCGCCATCCGCTATATAACATATAAGAGTCCAGACCAAAAAAGGCAGAAATATGGTGCGAAGTTTATCCAATAGATACGCGCATGATCTTTTTTTTGAGAGCTGTCCTGTGTATTCGTTTACATAACCACTTATAAAGAAAAAGAAGGCCATGTGAAATGAATATATAATGATAGTCATGGGGTGTTGCACTCCTTCAACAGTGTTAGTCATGAATCTATGACCGAGTAGAACCAGAAGGATAGCAAAGCCTTTCATTATATCAATATGAGCATTTCGCAAATTCTGTGACATATAATATTTCAGTTTAACAAATTACCGTAATTGTCAGCTAAAATCCAATCAGAAGTATCAGGATATGAATGCCAGAATTCCTTCGGACAAACTTTTATTCCATTAGATATAAGCGCAGGCTTATATGAGAATGAGCTTTTTGATGTAATAAGCAAATCCGCAAATACCATATGGAGGAATGAATCCTGAGGATTCATATCAAGACACCAATGTAGATTTGGGAATTTCTCAAACTCTCTGTAATCCTCACGTATTCCTTGAGAAAATAACCAGATATGTATTGGTTTTTCGGTTTCAATTCTTTTAAGAACATTTGCAAGGACTTTTTCATAATAACCATTTGCAAGAAAACGCATAGTAAGATTCAGATTAGTTGGATCCGTCATTATATCTCCTCTGCGAATATGGATTGCAATATTATAGTTATCATAATCATATAGGAGAGAGGTCTCTTTTCTATCGTGCAACGAAAAGAATTTGGATTTGATAGTATCCATTATCCCATATTGGTCTCTATAAAACTGGTCTTGTTCTGCCACGAATACTATCTTCTTCCCTTCGTATGAAGCTATGATTCGCTTGATTAACGTTAATTGCTCAATATCGTTCTCATCAAATAGCGGGAGTCTGCGAATAGAATAACCATCAGAAATTAATTGCTCTACAGAGACTTCATTCTCGCCAAAGTTCAAGAAAGATTCCCATAAATCGGTTGAGAATGGAATATGGGCAAACTTTAATTCAAAATTTTTAGCAAACCAATATCCTGCAATCCAATTTGCTATTTGATGACCTATTCCGGCGCCCCTATTGGGTATTGCAGCAAAATACTGGATATCAGTATTATACAAATGGGGGGGTAATTTTCATATGCCAAAAAGCTCTATAAATCAGATATGGATGTCCGATTTTAGAGGATATGGATACTGCAGTCTGTCTAATTCTGGATATTATTTTGCTGTAGGTGGTAAGGTTATACATTCATGCTAAATTTTAATATTCTACTTGACATTAACCCGTGGGTAGCCATGCATTCTCCATAATAGTTTGCTGAATTTTATCCAGCTAATTGATAAATACCTGGCAAACCTCTTATGATATAACTTTAGTTCTATATTGTTAAACAGAATGTTTTTATAGTCTGCCGATAAGCCATCAAGGAAATCATCAATTGATTGTATGTTGCCAGACATAAGTAATACCATAAGAGAATGTCTTGTCTCATATCGCATAAATACGGGAAAAAGCCGATTTGCCTTTTTTGTCTGTATCCATTTGTCAAGGACAGTATTTCTAAATAAAAATCCGTCTTTAAGACGAATATCCAAATTAGTATTTGATGTTGTCTGACCAGCAATTCCTCCACAATACGTAACGAGCGGAGAACCTATAAATGCGGTGACAGTCAAAAGTGCTGTCTGGAAAAGGAATGTGAAATCTTCAAAAAATTTTTGGCCGGGTATGAATCGAAGATTCTTTTCATCTAAGAATTTCTTGCTAATGGTGGAAGCACTTATATGTGCAAAGATATGTGGATTTTGGAAAAACTGTATTTTTTCTATACGCCCGTGAAGATTTGCAGGAATAAAATTATAGGATGTCCCATCAGATACGTTTAAGACCCTACGGCCGCCTAAAATATATTTGGCTTCCGGGAATTTTAATATTGCCCTGTCAACCTCCTCAAGATAGTTTATTGACCATAAATCATCAGCATCCAGAAATGAAATCCAATCTCCTCCTGCATTATCAATTCCAGTATTCCTGGCCGCACTTACCCCTTGGTTTGGCTGAGATATAATTTTGATTCTTGAATCATTGAATTTCTCTTTTATCAGTTCAACTCCATTATCAGTTGAGCCATCGTCAACAATAATGATCTCAAAGTTTTGAAACGTCTGTCCAATTACACAAGAGAGCGTATTCGCAATCGTATGCGCCTTGTTATATAGCGGTATTACTACTGAAATCATATTCTTCACGAGAGAGAATTGTTTAGAAAATCCTGTGATTTGGCTCGCATAGACTCAATCCGTTCATCTATATATTTCCAATCGACAGGCCGTTCAATTATTGCATCCATATCACCCGTACACATACACCGATATTCAAGTCCTAATGGCCGTAACAAAGACCTGATACGTTGATTGCCGCCTGAGTTGTACACATCTTCTGATTCAATCACAATAAATGGCTTGTGAAAAATCAAAGAAAAGACTGTTGCATGAAATGAACCACAAATAACAGCGTCTGAATTTTGAATATAACCCAACCACTCAGTTGGTCTCACAATCATGTTTTTGGCAAAACTTAATTTGACGCAGGTATCAGGATTCCTGAGATTTATCAATTGTAGTCCTCTCTTTGAACAGTACGATTCAAGCATGTTGCGTTGCGAAAGGCTGAGACTATTCAGAATATAAGATGTGATATAGCCAACACCTTTTGGCTTCATAGCAATTTCATGATAATGACTTCTCGTAATTAGCAGGGTTGGATCCACGCACTGGCACACAAAAGATGGATGTCCCAAAAGTTTATTTAGAAATTCAACAGCATTGTTTTCCCGACAACTTATTGCTGAGAATGATTCAAGTTTTTTCTTTAGTTCTATATGTAACTCGGCAGGGACACTGCATTGTCCCATGCTCACTGCATAAGCAATTTTTTTCTTGCCTGCATGAACGAAATCTAACAGATATGGAGGAACAAGGCTGTGTATAAAGTTCCAAACTTGGTCACTCCCTACAATGAATAGGTCATAATCACTATTCGTATATCCAATAGTGGCTTGATTATATTTCCTACTACTTACATTCAAAATCTGGTTGTATGTCTTGTCAAGTCCATATACTGTAGCGTTTACGAAATCTATGATCTTCGCTTTTGTATTGGATAATGTCTTACCTACAATCCGTTTTAATGAGAATGACGGTCGACAGGAATAATTTATGAATTCAATCTCATAACCAAGACTCTCTAAATAAACCTGCAGTGCAAATGCTTGAAGCACTGCACCACAATTCAGAGCATCATGAAATGTAAGTATTCCGATTTTCATCGTATTAAAGTCTTGATTGATTCTTTCAAGCGATTGTATATTGTATATCCGCAATATTTCTTTGCAATATACAAAAATCCTTTTTCAAAATAATCTTGCCAGAATTCATCTCTGCGATGAGATGGGGAACTTGGCGCATGCAGACTTGGCTGAGAAGCATCCTCAAATGTGCTCGGTACCAGAAAGAATTTTGATTTTATATTTTCCATTACCCGTTTGCCTTTAGGAGTATTTACCAAGACTAATGAAATAGCCTTGTCCTTTGGGAAAGTAGCAATCTTCTGATGTACACCCCAAAAATCGCCAATAGTAATATCCCCAATTCTCTGTTCTGACGCAAATGGGCACTCAGTACAGGCCTGCCTTGTCGCATAATGTCCGAAATAAATACTATTCCAAATATTTGTTTTAAGAGACCCACGCATATTTTTGCCATTTACATATTCGACACGGATATTGGTCTTGCAACTATCAGACACTTTGGATTTAAAATTTAGTGATCTGATTTCTCCTGTTTGCTTCAAGAAATGTATATATTCCGAAAACAATCGTGGAGATGGGACACCATGGCAAATCAAATCGCAGGTAATGAGATTTTCAAAATCTTTACCTAAATAATTCTTTAGCCCTGCGATATGGCATGGAGTTCCGCTGAAAAGGACAAGCCTGTTATCTTTTATCGCACTTTTTATCTTGGGATATATGCCGCTAACATTGCTCTGAGTATATTTGGATCCATGAAATGCCCTACATGCCTCCAATGTATAAGCCAATTCATGTTTTACATTGAACTCCTCATCGTAGACCGCACCTGCAACGACTCCTCCATTATCAATCACAAATCTACATATCTCAATAAATACTCCACCCGAAGAGGATGAAAGATATTCTTTCTCCGAAAGATTTAGAGCACCATAGAGGATTCCTTTTGACCCTATCATTTGATTCCCAGTTATTTTAGGACAAACTCTGACACACTTATCGCAATTGATACATTTATCAGAATCAACAACCGGATACATAAAACCTTCATGGTCACCCCTCATTTTGATGGCATCCGTGGGGCAGGTTGCCTCACAAGCTGTGCAACCATAACAGTCCTCTTTTCGATTAATAGTAATCATTTTATAATCCTTGATTTAACTGTCCAAAGGGCATTTGTTATGATTTTCTTTTCGGCAGCAGTAAGCGAAATTAAATAGAAAGAAATAATAGATAGTATTACGCAAACAGAACCGACGAGTAATGTTGAAGAAAGACTGCTACCAAAGAATCGTATTAAGATTTCGCCGCCTATTAAAACGACCGCACAGCCTGCTATTAATGGGATAAACACTTTTATAATGTAATCCTTTAATTTAAAGCCTAAGACGTAATCCGCACAAAACATCGTCACAATTATACCATTAAACACACCTTGTATCACGACGAGGAAAATATATGCAAATATAACTGAATATCCAAATTTAAATAAAATATAGGATATTGGCAGAACAGATATCTTAAACACGGATTTCCAAACAGACATTTTTCTTATATTTCCTGTTGCATTAATAGCCGTGGTAAAACCGGAGGTAGTTTGCTCACATAAAGATATTATCATTTGGCATCGAGCGAAGAATATGGCATATAATGGAACCTCCCTCAACCATATTTCCAATAGCCCCGGCATTATAATAATTGCAGGAAGCCCAAGTACTGACGTCAAAAAAAATGATGCTTTTGTTGAGGTAATAGAGAGTTGTATAACTTTAATCCGGTTATTGCTTCCTTCTGTTTTTGTAATTATTGGATTAATTGCCTTGTTAAGTACATTGGTAAGTGCCATCAACTGACCACATATTGTGTTTGAAATACCTTGGGCTGCATTAATTATCGTCCCAAAAAAAATATTAATCACGATTCCCAGTCCACTATTCGTGATTATGGAGGCGGCTATCTGAAAGATATTCCATCCGGCAAAAGAAAGCATTTCTTTGAACACCCCTTTGTCTGCGTACTCCATAGGTTTAATAATACACTCTGAATATTTTCTATGACAATATATTCGCATTATTATCAACGTAACAAATGGAATCATTGCCATAAGAATTCCATACGCTATTAATTTATCATGAGAGTAATTCGTTATAATAATAGCAACCAGCAATTTTAGCAGTGATTCTATGAACCCGACTATTGCATAGTAGCGCATATTCTCATGTGCGTTTAAAACAGCTTCGTATGGCACCGAAAGTACCGAAATCGCAGTCGATACTGACATGCAAGCATACACAATTTTAGCTGAATACACGTTTTGCGTAGGGATATTAAGTATATGCTTGAATAGGAAATAACCTGCCACCATTAATACGACTAACGCAATCAATGATAGACCAGAGTGAATGAGAATACTGACATTAAAAATAGTTTTAACACGTTCCGTGTCACCAGTTCCCTCCGTATAACTCATAAAGCGTTGAGTGGCGGTGGCCATAGCAGCATTCAGGAATCCCAGCATTCCAATTGCACCTCCTACCACATTGTAGACACCAAATTCAGATTCTCCCAATGCTGACAATACGAGTCGAGTGGTATATAACGATATAAACATCGTTACAGCCATTCTAGCATATAAGTAACCTGAATTTTTAATTATACGATTCCCTAATGACATCGTAAAATCCAATTAATATTCCCTATCCCTTTTTAGTATATAGTTATATTGTTATGAAAAATATCATAAACAATAATCATCATTATCAAACAGTTAGTTTCATACTAAAAATATCTCATATTTAGTGATAGAGCCAGGGGCTTTATAATTCTTATTAATCTATTTCTTCCCCTCCCCATAGTTATAGCCATAGCCGTAGCCGTAACCATATCCGTAGCGATAGGAATGGGAGTAGCCGTATCGGCCCTGGTCGTTGCGGGTGCCGTTGAGGATGAGGGACATGCTGGCGTATTTCT
>OLOX01002286.1_pt1 | contig 16183 bp, 18 predicted proteins | sample 1672091 | NCBI WGS metagenome assembly OLOX01 (sample SAMEA3136644, study PRJEB25190) | human gut metagenome | reverse complement strand
CCTTCGACTTTGTGCGTAAGCTTTTCACTTACGAACGTGTCGCACGGTTATCATTTCCGTAACCTTCGAGAAGGTTTACAACACCCCATGCGCCCAGACCTGCGCCCAGGGCGATCACAAGGATCTTCAAAGTATCAATCGCGCTTGCAAAAAATGCCATAATGTTCCTCCTTTAATTTCAGAAATTTTAATTTGTGATATGGCCGTATCAGGCCGGAAACAAAAAAAGTCGCCGCACTGTTTTTAGAAAAAAATCTGTTTCAAACAGCACGGCGGCATGGGGCAGGAAGAATCCTGCGGTTATTTACTTTTCAGGGAGAATCACGAATCCTCAAAAAATCCTCCTTTCATCGTGACAAAAACAAAGCCTGCCGGGGCATCATGCTTTGACAGGCAGGAACAACTCTATAAAGTCTGGGAAGCCAGATCTTCGGCTGTGACTTCATAATTGCGGTATCGTTCACCGGGACGCATCGGCATCCGGGTAGAAAGAAACTTTTCGATATTAAAAGCGTTCTTCTCATTAAAATCGGAAAGCAGTTTGTAATTTGGGTGTTTGGTTATATCGTATTTCCGGGAGAGGAACGGCCGCACACCCCTGATCTGCAGCAGACATTTGCCCCCGTCCATAACTGCCAGTTCATCCACCGACATCAGATCCTTTCCCAGCTTTTGAAAATTTTGTCCGTGGGATTCCTGATTGCCCTTTGTGACACTGGTGTTATACAGGTCGATGGTCTCTTTCCCCAATAGGGAGTTCCAGCTTTTTAAGGTGGTTTCTTCTTTGCCTCCTAAGAAAAGAGAGGCGTCACAGTTACCGATGACGGTGTCCATGTTGTCTTTATACAGGGCTTTGAGCTGGCTTTGCGCCTGCAGCACCAGGCAGGCAGAGATCTCACGGCTTCGGATGGTCGCCATAAGACGCTCCAGGTTCGGGATCTGCCCGATATTTGCCGCCTCGTCGATCAGGCAGCGTACATGGATGGGAAGCCTTCCGCCATATATATCATCTGCCCGTTCGCACAAGCGGTTAAACAAAATGGAATAGATCAGACTGATCAAAAATGCAAAGGTCCCGTCCGTATCACTCATAATAAGGAAAAGAGCAGTCCGTTCATCCCCCAGCATATCCAGATCCAGTTCGTCATACATGGTAATTTCCCTGACTTCTTTAATGTCAAAAGGAGCCAGTCTGGAAGCACAGGAAATAAGGATCGACTTTGCTGTTTTTCCGGCAGCGAGCTTATATTTCTTATATTGACGCAGGGCAAAATGATCCGGGTCTTTTTGTTCCAGCGCGTCAAAGAGAAGGTCAACGGCATTTTTGAACGATTCATCATCCTCACGGACCTCCATTGCGTTCAGCATTTCTACCAGTGTGGCAAAATTCTGTTCGTTTACCGGAGCTTCATAGTAGATATATCCGATCAGTGCCGTATAAAGCAAGGTTTCTGCTTTGACCCAGAAATCGTCTCCGGCTTTTCCTTCGCCTTTGGTATTGGCGATCAGGGTAGTGACGATTTTCAAAATATCTTTCTCGGAATGAATGTAGGCGAATGGGTTAAAGTGCATACTTTTCTGAAAATTGATCGTATTGAATACCCGTATTTTATAGGGCTCATAGATAATCTTTCCTTTTTCATTACGCATAGGCTTTCCGTCCTTATCCAGCTTTGGTGTGCCTCGCTGCAACATCTTTCCGCATTCCACAAGGACTGTACCTTTCGGATCGGTGACGACGTAGGAACTGTGCATTTGCATCAGATTGGGCTTGATGAAAAAGCGCGTTTTTCCCGAACCTGATCCTCCGACTACCAGTACATTTTTATTTCTTGCATTGGCCGGATTTTTGGGCCGTCCGTTTAACATCAGTCCTTCACTTTGGGTAAGAATGATATTGTTTTCCGGCTTTGGGTCCATAAATGGGGCAATATCGGCTTTATTTCCCCATCTTGCAGAACCATATTCCACATTTTTGCGGTATTTCTTAGCGTCTTTCCCTCTAAGATAGACTGCCAGCCGCATAATGGCTGCACCGCATAAACCAATCAGCCAGTCCATTGCCGCTCCCGGCCACATACTCTGAAACGCAAGGGCAAAGCCTTCGGACAGTCCTAACAGCTTTTGGGAAGCGTCTGCTCCGGGAGCCAGACGCACCGCCTCGCCCAGCTTGGCAAATACCAGAAGGAACAGAATATAAGGCAGATGGAGAATGACCTGTTTTTTCAGTGTTTCTGCATCGATCTTCATCGTTCCGGTCCTCCGTGTTCTTTGTTCTTTACACGGTCACGACCAAGCGACTGTGCCAGTTCTTTGAACTTATGAAGCTGTGTAAGCAGCGACGGTCTGCTGCTGCGTGTAAGGTCTTTCTTTGTATATTCCTTAAAAGCTGCCGTCAGTGCATCCGCCTGGTTTGCCTTGAAATATACCGTCCATTTTGGGGGATCGGTCCCAAGTTCCTTTTCTATATGGTAGCGTACCTGATGTTTTCTGGCATACCGTTCAAAAGAGCGGATTCGCCCTGAAACTTCAATGGTATTGGCTCCGGGGTCTTTATAAGTCAGCCGCTTCATGCTGTTGCGCCCGACTTTTGGCATTGTGCGTTCCTGTTCCATCTTTTGGAGTACCGCAGCAATAGCCGCACGCAGTACCCGCCCTGACAGTTTTGCTGCCTGTATAGAAACAGAAACCGTTCGTTGTTCGAGATCTTCCTGCAAGAGCATCCTCCTTTCTGATAAAATCGGTATTTATAATATGGAAATAACTTTTTACCGGCTTTCCCCAAGAACCTGCTGTCGGGAAGCGTGTTCAAAGGCTTTTGCTGCCTGATCGACCTGAATTTTAGCATGTTTCAAAAGCGTCTTGATGATCGTAGCCGGGCGTTCCTGTTCCTCCAGATGATCGACCATCCCTTTGCACTCATCCGGGAGGTATTCCGCCATATCTTTCAACACATCGGAAAAGTTACCCATAAAGCCCCAGCAGCTATCCGACAGCTCCCCGTTTTTATAAAGCTCAAACCCATAACATTCGCCATGCAGATAGGAATCGTAAGCGGCGACTTCACTGCGCATCAGTGCGTCCGCTTTCTGCCGGATGGCGCCGGTCATCTTGTCAGCGTCAAATTCCTTTAGGGCATCTTCTTTGGAAACATAGATCCAGCCGACCTGTCCGCTGTCCCATTCTGCATGAGGGGCCCTGCCTGAGAAACTTTCTGTACTCATGGCAAGACCTGAGTGGTCGTAGAGATAGAGGGGGAGCATCAGATACTTTTCCGAAATTACTTTCTGCATTGCTTCATCGATCGCCCGTTCCTCTGTCTTTGGTCCATACCGGAAACGGCTGCTTACAATGTTTACCATCCGTTCATAGCGTTTCATGCCGGCTTCATCATGTCCTACGGTATCTAAATACATTTCCCGCAGGAAGTCGTCTTTGTCCATATAGTTGTGATGGTCGCCCAGCGCATAGCGGGGATGGAAGCATACCATCGTCCCAAAATGTTCATCTACCTCACGGGGAGAGATCAGAATATCGTCCGGCTGCACCATAAGGGCATAAGGTTCATTTACTGCCATTAACATAATTGGCTCCTTTCTTTCTACAAATCCGGGCCGGAATGGTGCATCATCGGTTTTTCCCGGTGTTCATTGGTTGCAGGCTGCTTGACTGCAATGATCTCGCCGGCAATCCTTGCAAATTTTTCAGGGTACTTGAACTGCTCCCCGTATTTCTCCATCAAGTCCGGGGAAAGGTCTGTAAAATCTTCCTCGCCAAGACCAACGATCAGAAAATTCCCGGACACAATATCATAAACGTGGCCGTCATCATCAAAGAGAGCCCGGTTCAGAGGCAGTCCCATCAGCTTGCCTTCATCATTGCAGATCAGAGCCACCGGGTCCTCATACGGATAGACCGCCTGAATGTCTCCACCCACTGCCGCCTGCAAAGATTTCAGACCGCTTTCAATCTCCGCAGCATAAGGGGACTTGCCCGGCTCTACCATTAACACTTTCATAACTGTATATCCTCCTTCTTTTTCATTGCCATACCGGGAGCGGCTGGCGTTTTTTCCTGGGTTTTTGCCACAGAGAGCTTCCCCAGGACGGAAGGCTTCTCCTGGTTTTGGGGCGTAAAAATACCGCCCTCCGAAACCTCGGCGGCGGCATGTTCCGTTTTGGTCTGTTCCAGTCCTTCAACCGTATAACCAGGTAAGAGAGTGCCATGAACCATAAAATGACGCTCATATTCTTTCGGAATTGGCGGGGAAATTTCCGTGAATAAATGGGAATAGGCTTTCTTCCGCCCGTCCAGGTATTTTATGGCTGCATTCTTATCTGTATATCGTTTCTGGTTTTGTCCGGCAATCTTTTCTCCATATCCCTGCTTCGGGGAATGAATACGGACTTCCCATGTCACATACCAGGCAACCGGAATACTCTGTTTTGTTTCCCTGTCATATTTCGTATCTTCCCAAATACTGCAGGTCATCTGATAGACCCGGTTGCTGATTTTCTGATCCGCCCTCCAGTTATCGGTGTCTTTCCACTGATTGCCGGTATGTTCAATCTCAGGTGTACGAAGATATTCCAAAGCCCGGTTGATCGTCTGTGTTGCCGCTGCCTGCTGTTCCCACTGTTTTGCGGCAGCCACCACGATTTCATAGGCTTTCTGCTCCCCGTCGATACTTCCCTGGCGCATGGCTTCCAGGCTATCTGTTCCCATTGTGATCAGTGTAGAAATATCCACATTTTCACAAACTACGCTGTGCTCAATTTTAAGCTCCGATCCCGGCGTCAAGTGGTCGCCATACCGGTAGGCATGATAATCTTTATTTTCTTCCAAAATGCTGTTCACCTCCTGCTATATTTCCGGCTCGTGGTTTTTTCTGGAAAACGTCTGTGCCGGTGATTTTTTATCTGCCGGCCTGTTTGCCGCAAGCTGATCCATCACGGAAGGACGGCCGACGCCGAACATGGATAGCTGACCGTCCGCTGCCTCACGAAGTTCAGAAACAGAGAGAGGAAGCGTTACATCGGCATGGGTCAATAGCTGTTCCCGTTTCAAATCCTGAATGATCTCGTCAAAAACAGCGTTGATCGCACGGCGTTCTTCCCCCACAGGAAAGGCTTTCAATACCTCCATTTCTCCGTCTTTACCGGAAACCAGGGTAAGGGCACAGTCGGCATGGCCTGCCAGATAATCCGATGTGTAGGGCAGTTTGTCCTTGATATAACAGGCAAAGGCTCTGGCTGTCATTTCCACATTGCTGTCCCAATAACCGCCGTCTTTTTCACATTCTTTTCCCATGCGTACCGAATTACGGTAAAAATCAGTTTCCGTCCGTCCAATCTGCGGAGCTTCCTGCGCCTGCATCCTGGAAAGCATACGCTCAAAAATTTCCAGCCGTTCCCGTTCACTTTTGGGAATTACCCGGCCGGTAACATTCTTCTTAAATGCGCTGATCTGTCCCACAGAGCCGGGTTCGCCGGACAAAAATGCTTCCCGCAAGACTGCGTAGGTTTCCATCTGTTCCTCATTGCCATACCGTTTCAGAGAGGCAAGAACCGAGGAATCCAGCCAGCTTGCCGCATTTTTCCGGGTGCGTTCTGTTTGTGCTTCCGTGCGCTTTGCTGCCTGTTCCGGTGTTTCCGGTTTATACTTCATGGTGTCAATGAGTTTTTGGAACGGTGCATAGAGGCGGGGCTGTTCTGACAGCATCCCTTTTGCGCCCATCTTTGTACCAAGATAATCGTCAAGTCCATGCCACCATTCATGTGCCAGCGAACCGGCCCCGTGCATTTTCGTAAGATTGATGACTGTACGCAAAGGTTCATAATGAGCCGCAGCATTGCCGCTGCCTCTTGCACCAAAAGCGATAGCAAGCGTTCCCTGATAAGCAATATCTTTATCGCTGATCTTAAGGGCTGACGCCAGATCCTTTAGTGCTTCAAATCCCATGTTAAGGGAGGTCTGCCGGTCGTTCTGGTTCATCCAGTTTCCAAACTCACCGCCGCGGAACCCAAAGGTATCAAGATAATGCTGTCCGGTGATCTCCACGCCATTCCGATAATCCGGTCCGGTACGTTTGACATGGGCAAGCTGTGGAGGGACAAAACGGATCTTTCCGTTTTTGTTCCTGCCTTTGGCAAGTTCCTGCACCCATTTCAGGGCAGCTTCTTTGGTCCCAAAATTGGTCCGCAGGATCGAATAGCCTTTTGTCACATAGTAGGTACCGGGTTTCCAGTCCCCATTTTTAGAATAGGTCTGTTTCCCGTCGTTGAAGTGGATCGCATAACCTTTCGGTATTTTCTGCTCTTTGGAAACACAAAACTGTTCCTTTTTTGCTTCCTGAGTAAAGTTGCGCTCAAAATATTCAGCTGAGCGGATCAGCATGGTATTGGACAATTTGTTTGTGATCACGGGATTGTCCTGTCCCTTTTTCGTTGCCCGGTAATGGATTCCGCTTCCCCAGCCCTGTACCTTTTCTAAATATCCATTGTCAACGAAAAAGCGGTCATAGGCTCTCACAGCATCCTCCACAGTACGGACATCTGAAAGCACTGTCTGCAATTCCCGGACTGTTTTTATATATTCCTTTTGTCTCGCGGTCCGTTTTTCCGGGGTGTCATCCGTGCGGTAATACTGAGGGGAAGCGTTTAAGCCGTCTCTTGCTTTTTTAATAAAATAGACCACGCCAAGAGGAATCCCTTCCTCCAGCATGGCTGCATAGTCCGGCTTTTTCCAAACATTATCCTTTTTCACAAATTTTTCGGCTTCGCGCTCATTCATGGCTTCCAGATCATCTGCATACAGCCCGCGGTCTTTCCACAGGTCTTTTTTCGCACCGCCGATCTTTTCGCCGAAATCTTCATGCACTCCTGCCAATCTTCATCACCTCCAGTCAGTGTAAAATTCTTATCGCTCCGGGGCAGGGCGGCGTTCTTCGTTTTTGTGAAGTTGTGGGAGGTTTCCTGTGAGCCGGTCAGTTTCCCTGCGGATCAGTTTGTCCAGAGCGCCTAAATCCTCCGGTGCAATGGCAAACTCCCGGTAATTTTCATACCACAGGCCCGTAGAGATTGCCGCGATGGGCGCAATTTTCTCCGAACCGGATGGAAGAAGGCGATACACAGGGGCTTCGTCATAAAGAAGCATCTGCTTTGCCGTTCCCTGTGGTATGCGGTACTTATCCATATCCGGGTTCTGGGCTGCCTCCATATATTGCATATTCAGGCGTTCTTCTAAATCCTGGGGCATATAACGAAATGCCTGATCCATCCACTGTCTGAACATCGTGGAATAGTGGTACTGCCATTCCGTAACTTGATTCGGGGCATAAGAAAATCCCCAACTTTTCAGAGCATCTTTTTCGTAAAGCTCCATTTCAGTCCATTCTTTCAGGCTGACCGTAGCCGCTGAACCATCTTTGCGTTCAATATTGACGCCGCAGGGATAGAGGATATTTCTTTTTATATCCTGCCGCAGCGTGTCTAAATCCATCATCAGGACATCTCCGTACAAGTGACCGCCCTCGCTCCGATCCGTATGAAACAGGAAAGCCCTCGCTCCGATGAACTCCGTTGTTAAGATCATTTGATGAAGATCCGCCGTAGAACAATAAGCAAATAAGGCGTCGGAAAGCCACATGTGATTTTTCCCCATGATGGCAATGGAATCAGCCCCGGTATTTGTTGCCAGAGAACGCATATTGAATTCGCATTCTCTAAGAAAATCTCCGGCAAAAATATGGAGTTCATACGCAAAGACGGATAAGTCTGTATCGCGGATCAAATGAATCTGCGGTAGTGGTTCCTGATTCAATCAAATTCCTCCTTTCATGTGAAGCAGCTCTTTGACCTGCTCATTTTCCGCAAACGGCTGGCTATCTGTCCCCGCCATTTAATCAATCCCTCCCATCTGCCGGTAGCTGCCCACCGGCAATCTTGCCGACAATCTCCGGACCGGTTTCATAAATCTGCATGAGGCGTTTTGCTGTGCCGCAAGGCTGTGCAGCTCCGCTGGTCCAAAGACGCACTGTGGATGGGGCAACATTCATCAAAAGCGCAAAGCCCTTTTCGTTCATGTCCAGCTTTTTCATCAGCGATTTAACCATATCGGGGCCGTAGTCTGGACACCGGGAAGCCTCGGCAATCATCTGCAAAGCGGTATTTTCAATTTTTTTCATTTTCAAATCCTCCTGTTATTTGTTTTCCAGCCTTATGCCGGGGCAAAGCTGATCTGGTTGTGTTTCATCCTTTTGGCAAAGTCCGGCATCGAATAATTTACCCCGTCAATTTCTGCATGGGTGTCATCCAGACGATGACAAACAGCAAAGTGCCTGTCCCCGTTTCCATAGAACAGGCAGAGTAAACCATTGTCGGGAATGGAAAACAGCGCTTTTCCGGCGCTGTCTGTAAAGCAGATATGTTGAGATCCATTCATGTTGAAATCCTCCCTAAATTGAAACAGCCGCCTCTTTTGGGCGGCGTTGGTGCTGGCTGGTTTGCAGTTGTTCCCGAACCAGCAGCAATTTCTCATTGTAATCTTTTCCCATCCGGGGAGGGTTGACACTTACCCGGATATGACGGAAACGTTTATCCTCGTGAAGCATGGTCTTGATTTTCCGGGCATTGACAAATCCGGCAAGGTCGTGGTCCATATAAAGGGTAACACGCCGTATCTCCGGGTGGCGTTCCAGGAAAGAAGTCAGCGCCACATGGGAAGTACCGCCCAAAGACAAGCGATAACCATTCCATTTCCATCCCTCCAGCTCTTGAAGTGTCGCATGGGAAAGCGCATCAATAGGAGCTTCAAAGACTGCCACATGCCGGCTGCCCGGACTTTGCGGGGGATAACAAAAGTTATATCCTTTGTCGCTGCCATAGACATCCTTTTTGAGATTGCCGCTGATACTGCGCATACAGGCAAACTTCGCTTTCCCGGAATCATCTTTCCCAACAAACACACAAACCGGTTCTCCATGATACCGGGCTTCGTAAAAAATCCCGGCTTGTAAACACTGGCGAATGACTTCTGAGCTGATCCCCCGTTTCTGCAAATAGAAGACCGCAGCGGTCGCGCAACGTCTGGCCCAGGGGAGAGCGAATGTTTTCTTTTCCGGCTCTTTTGATACCTGTATTTCTGCCGTACTTCGGTAAGCCGGTTCCTGTGGGATTTCGCCACCTACCAGAGCATGAACCGCATCCACAAGACCATATCCCCGAATCTGGATCAGGTAGTCCAGCGCATTGATACTCCGTCCGCGGCTGTTCCAGTACCAGTACCTTTTCCCGGTCACATATACCAGACTGTCATGCTCCTTATGCCGGAAATTAGGTCCATCCTGTTTCAGCACGCCGGGTTCATGGAATTGCAGGTAAGTAAACAAGTCAGCTTCCCGCGCTGCCTGAATCTGTTCTTTGGTTACGCCGGGCATAGTACCGGCACAGTGTTTCTTTTCATTGTGCTTTGCCTCCTTCCTGTGATGAAATGAAAAAAGACACCCAAAGGTGCCTAACAGCCGTACAGGTCGTGATTGACCTCGGCACGGTAATAGCTGTCCATTGTAGCCGGGGCATTATACAGCGCCGCCAGCAGATACGCTTTGATGTTTCCGACCTTCGTTGTGTTCTTGTCGATACAGTCAAAGACATACTCTAAGTGGCCGGAATTGATCTTCAGGAACCGGCTCTTGACGATTTCCCTCGGAAAATCATCTCCGGCAATGCGAATGTAAGGGCGTTTCGACAAAATCACTTCAAGCATAAGTTCAAGGGCTTCATCCAAACGTTCCCTGCCATACCGTAAGACCAGTAAGTCATATTCAATATTTTCTTTGATGATTTCACGATAGGCTTCTATCAGCTCTATCCGATCCATCCCATCCGTGCGGTTTGCCGCTTCCGGCTCTGCCGGATAGATTGATGGATAAGTTATTGATTTATCTTTTTTTGATTTTTTTGTTTTTAATGGATTAGTATTTAATTGTGCCGGATTTTCCTGTTCAGGTTCCGCCTGTTTAGGTTTTGCCTGTTCTGGTTTTACCTGTCTTGGATTTTCCCGTTTAGGTGAAAGCCCTGTGTTTTCGGTACTTACAGGCTGCTCATGGATCGTATATTCAATGTCTCCCAACTGCCCGTTATCATAGCGGAGGCGCTGTCTGGTGAGATAACCATGCCGCTCCAGTTCCTTCAGGGCAGTAGTGATAGAATCCACACCATCCTTGCAGATATGGGCGAGTCCCTTTGTGGTATAATCCCAATCTTCCGGCAGCGACAACATAAGTGATAAAAGCCCCTTTGCCTTTAAGGACAACTCCGTATTGCGCAGATGGTGATTGCTCATTATCGTAAAGTCCTTTGTTTTCTCTACACGGAATACTGCCATTGTACCGCCTCCTTTCTTCGACTATTCCGTTACAAGGCATGATCCCTGCGGTCATAATGGAGATGACCGTCAGAGACCTTCGCATGGTTTTTCAGTTTCACTTCGCCCCGTTCCTGGCTCTCTAAAAATTTCTGATAGCCGGCATCTGTAAGGAACAAGCGCATCTTATCGCCTTTGTCGCCAACAGGGGAATCGTAAGACAATACATCAAAGACGATCATGTGCTTTACTTCTGGATCAAAGCGTTCAAGTGCCATGATGTCATGCCCCTTCAATTTTTCTGCCCCTGATTGTTGTCTGGCCTCGGCGATCTTTTCTCCAATCGTCCGGGCTGGATAGGGCAGACGGTAATTCTTCTGAATATCTTTTACCAAGTCCATGCACTCTGCATTTGACAGAACACGAAGTTTTGCCATAAGACCTTCTGCCGCCTCCCGCTGTTCGGAATTATTTGAATACCGCACGGTCATATAAAGTTCATTCAGGATCTTTGTCTGATAATCGCCCTCCACTTGAAAGAGCAGCTTTTTTTCCATTTCGTTTAATTCCATGTGGATCTCCTTTCTCTCGAAAATGAGTATGAAAAAAGGGCGTCCACCTATAAAAGTGAAACGCCCACGGCAACCAGCGGTCAGACATAAAGCCGGACCGCTGGCACTATTAAATTTTGTCGTTAATAAAACAGCCTCCTTTTTTCTTTATAGTTTTCGTCAATTTTCAACTTGGAAAAGGAATTGAATAAAAGACGACAAACGCTCAAACCCCTTGAAAATAAAGGCTTTTTCTGTTTGTCGTTATTATACCGTAACGGCATAGTTGTGCCAGTCTGCTCTATGCCAATGGCGTGAGCCTGAAGGAAATTCAGGAGTGGCTCGGTCACAGTGACATCAGCACAACAAGCAACATTTATACACATCTGGATTTCTCCAGTAAGGTATCTTCTGCCAATGCCATCGTCAGGATCTTCCCAGAGGAGACAAAAGTGTGAAAATGAGCCGGATGCGGGGGATAAAAAAGAAAAGCAGCCTAAAATCTTACGATTCCAAGCTACTTTTCAATGCCGGTGGTGGGGGTCGAACCCACACGTGTTATTAGCACAAGGGATTTTGAGTTTTTATCCGCATCTTCCATCTGGTGTCATCCAGTGATATCTAGTGATATCTGGTTCCCACTGTGCAAAGGCAAAATTCACGTCTCAACGAATAATAATTTGAAATATCCACGATTTTTCGATGCGTTTTTCCTCTACTCTGTTTTTTCGGTTTGGACCGCCCAAATGGAAATTGGAGGGATGTTCAGGAGGGATGCAGGGCAAAACGCTCCTCTGCTTAGGCACAAAACGAAAGGAAAGTCAAGGATAATGAATCAAAATCAAGCAAAAGAGTATTATGAAAAATTATTTGTGAACTATCCTGATGTGCTGTCTGTCGAAGAAGCAACAACTTTACTCGGTTTCAAAAGCCAGACTGCCATCATCAGAAGAATCCATCAACATAGAATTCGCTGCCTGAAAGTCGGACGATCTTTCATGATTCCGAAAGAATATCTCATCGACTATCTTTTGGATAGCTAAATTATACAGCCATTATATTACATAGCGCACCACTTTTCAATAAGAAAAGAGTGCGCTTTTTATTTTCAAACGAAAGGTGGTCGATTTTTTGAACACAAGCTGGAGCAAAACGTTGAAAAAACCACATGACCCTTGATTACTTCTATGGACAAGCCGGAGAGCTTTTCGCTTTCTACCGTATCCCCAAAGCACTGTTTCAGGAGCCACGGTTCCAGAGCCTGTCAACCGATGCCAAGACCCTGTACGGTATCCTGCTTGACCGCATGAGCCTGTCCGTGAAAAACGGCTGGCTGGACGAGCAGAACCGGGTGTTCATTATCTTCTCGATAGAGGATGTCAAGAGGGCGTTGTGTTGCGCAGACAACAAAGCGACCAAGCTGCTCCGGGAACTCGAAAAGTTTGGTCTGATTGAACGAAAACGCAGAGGTCTGGGAAAGCCAAGTTTGGTATATGTGAAGAACTTTTCGGCAGAATCGTCAAAATCAATATTCCAGAATCGTGATTTTCACGATTCTGGAGGCTTCAAAAACGCAAGTCAAGACCCTTCAAAATCACGATGTAATAAGACTAAAGAGAATGATACTGAAATGAGTGAGACTGATCCATTCTATTCTGAAGAAGCGGATGGGATGAGCAAACGCACCCAACTGGAAGAATATTTTTCTCAGTCTTTGGAGATAGACCTTCTGCTCCGGCTCTGCCCGGATGATGAGGACACCATCTATCAGATCGTAGATTTGTTGGTGGACACCTGTGCCACCAACCGCAAGTTGCTGCACATTGCCGGGGACGATCTCGTAATCGAGCGGGTATTTTTCGATATCCTGCCCGCCGTTCGGCGTTTTGGCGATCTTCGCCGCGAGGCGGCCCATGAAGGCGACGCGGAAATAGCCGTTGCCGCCGGTGTGGTCAAAATGACCGTGGGTGTTGAGCGCAATGCGCACGGGCTTTCCGCAGAGGCTCTCGGCGTAAGCGCGCAGATCCTCCGGCGCGTCGCCGGTGTCGATCATCGCGCCCTCGCACTCTCCGGCGACGAGATAGGCGGTCGCGCCGTGGTTGAAAATCGCCCAAGTGTCCTTCTGAAGCAGCTTGGATGTGAAAGGCATAAAGCAATGTTCCTCCGTTTTTTTCAGTTGATCTCCGCCACGCGGCAGCAGGAGACAAAGTGGCGCGGCTCGACCTCCACGAGCTCCTGCGGCTCATAGCAGCGCTCGCAGGCGTAGGGGCAGCGCGGCGCAAAGCGGCAGCCGGGCTTGGGGTTGATGGCGGAGGTAATCTCTCCCTTGAGCTGGACGCGGTGCATCGGGTGGTCCAGATCCGTGGAGGGAATGGCGCTCAGCAGCGCCTTCGTATAGGGGTGCAGCGGGCGGCGGAACAGCTCCCGCGAGGGGCTGGTCTCCACGAGCTGACCGAGATACATAACGCAGATATCGTCGCTGATATGGCGCACGACGGAAAGATCATGCGTCACGAACATATAAGTGACCCCGAATTTTTCCTGCAAATCCATCAGCAGATTCAGCACCTGCGCCTGAATGGAAACGTCCAGTGCGCTGACGGGCTCGTCGCACATAATAAAGTCCGGCATAAGCGCGATGGCGCGGGCGATGCCGACGCGCTGGCGGCGTCCGCCGTCGAGCTCGTGGGGGAACGCCTTCATAAAGCGGCGGTCCAGACCCACCAAATCCACAAGGCGTCGGACCTGCCCGTCGATCTCCGCGCGCTTATATTTTCCCGTGATGAGCAGCGCCTCGCTGAGCGTCTGCTCCACGGTCATGCGCGGATTTAAGCTGGAATAGGGGTCCTGAAAAATAATGGAGACCTGATGCCGGTAATTTTTCAGCGCCCTGCCGGAAAGGTGCGTCACGTCCTGCCCGTCGAAAAGTATCGTTCCGGCGGTGCTCTCGATCAGGTGGATCATCACGCGGCCGAGCGTGCTTTTTCCGCAGCCGGACTCGCCGACGATGCCCATCGTGCGGCCCTTTTCCACCTTGAAGGAAACGTCGTCCACGGCGTGGAGCGAGCCGCCGGCGACCTTGAAGTATTTTTTGAGGTTCCGGACCTCGATCATCGCGCTCATGTCGCGTCCTCCTTCCCCAGCTCCGCCCAGCGGGCGCAGCGGCAGGTGTGCTCTCCGGCGACGCTGTCGAGCGCCGGGTGGGCGCTCCGGCAGACGTCGGCGGCGTATTTGCAGCGCGGCGCGAAGAAGCAGCCCTCCGGGAGCGCCACGGGGTCCGGCGGCAGTCCGGGGATGTTCTCCAGCCGGCTGACCTTGCTCTCCAGATTCGGGATGGCGTTGAAAAGCGAGAGCGTGTAGGGGTGCTTGGGGTGGAGGTAAACGTCCTCCTTCACGCCGTATTCCACGACCTCACCGGCGTAAACCACGGCGACGGTGTCCGCGATGTTCGCCACGACGCCGAGGTCGTGGGTGATGAGAATGAGCGCCGTGTTGCTCTGGTCGCGCAGGGATTTGATCATCTTCAGCACCTGCGCCTGAATGGTGACGTCCAGCGCCGTTGTCGGCTCGTCGGCGAGCAGCAGCTCCGGAGAGCAGGCGAGCGCGATGGCGATGACGACGCGCTGCTTCATACCGCCGGAGAATTCGTGCGGGTAGTTATCGTAGCGGGTGCGGGGAATGCCGACGAGCTCGAGCATGTCCTCCGCCTGCCGCCGGGCGGCGGCTTTGGAAACGCGGCTGTGCTCCATCACCGCCTCGGCGATCTGGCGTCCGACCTTCATGATCGGGTTCAGCGCCGTCATCGGGTCCTGAAAGACCATGGAAATGCGGTTGCCGCGGATCTTGCCCATCTCCCGCTCGGAGAGGCTCAGCAGCTCCTGCCCGTCGAAGCAGACGGAGCCGGAGGTGATCTTCGCGGCGCGGTCCGGCAATATCCGGAGGATGCTGCGGGCGACCGTCGTCTTCCCCGCGCCGGTCTCGCCGATGAGCGCAAGCGTTTTTCCGCGTTCGAGCGAAAAGGAGATATCGTTCACCGCGTGGATGACCTTTCCCTCGGACGTGTAGACGACGCTCAGGTCTTTGACTTCGAGAAACGGTTTTTGTTCCATCTCTTTTTGCGCCTCCTTCTTTCAGTCCTTCAGCTTCGGGTCCAGCGCGTCGCGAACGCCGTCGCCGACGATGTTCAGCGCGAGGACCGTGATGCAGATGAAAAGGCCGGGGATGATGACCATATGCGGAAAATCGCGCATAAAGTCGCGGGAGGAGGAGAGCATCGCGCCCCACTCCGGGATGTTCTTGGGAATGCCGAGCCCGATGAAGCTCAGCGAGGAGGCGTTCAGCACGGAGTTGGCGACGCCCATCGTTGCGGAAACGATCAGCGGCGCCCATGCGTTCGGCAGGATATGGCGGAGCATGATCTTCACCTTGCTGACGGAGAGCGAGACCGCCGCCTCGACGAACTCGTTCTGGCTGACCTTCAAAAACTGGGCGCGGAGCACGCGGGCGAAGCCGGAGATGCTCGGGACCGCCAGCGCGACGATGGTCGGGAGGAAGCCGGAGCCGAGGATGCTGGACATGATGATCGCGATCAGGATGGTCGGGATCGCCTGAATAACGTCCAAAATGCGCATAATGAGATTATCCACCCAGCCGCCGAAGAAGCCGGAGACCGCGCCGAGGATCACACCGAAAAACAGCGACACGCAGACGGAGAGCACGCCGAGGCTCAGGGAATAGCGCCCGCCGTACATAATGCGGCTGAAGATATCGCGGCCTAAATTGTCCGTGCCGAACCAGTGGGCGGCGCAGGGCGTGAGCAGGCGGTCCTTCATGATCATCTCACCGTAATCGTAGGGAGAAATGACCTTCGCAAACACCGCGCTCAAGATCAGCAGCACGAACACGATGAGCGCCGCAACGGAGACCCGGCTCTTGCTGAAGCGCTGCCAGAAAACGCGGAGCTGGCTCTCTTTTTTGATCTCGTTTTCAGGCATCGTTTTTCACCGCCTTGACTTTTGCATATTTTGCCTTGACCTTCGGGTCGATAAAGGCAAAGAGAATATCCACCAGCAGCATGACCGCGTCCACGTCGGCCACGCTCTCCTTCACCACGTTCACCATGTAGTCCCCCAGGCGGTTGGCCGCCCGGTGCAGGCCGGGGGTGTCCAAAAAGACGAACTGACACTCGCCGCGGGTCAGCACGCCGCAGATGCGGTTTCGGGTGGTCTGGGGCTTGTTGCTCACGATGGCGACCTTCTCCCCCACCA
>OLOX01002275.1_pt1 | contig 16238 bp, 13 predicted proteins | sample 1672091 | NCBI WGS metagenome assembly OLOX01 (sample SAMEA3136644, study PRJEB25190) | human gut metagenome | reverse complement strand
CGTCAATGCCCAATACGGACGAATCGACGCAAAGATGATAGGTAGCAGCCGCTCCCCATGTCTTATAGCTGTAATAGTTGTAATATTCGGCACGCCGCTTGTCCGCTTTGTTCATCTTCTCTTCCGCCGCACTTTCCGAAATAGAGTGCAGACGGCATAAACGGGCTATACGATCCTCGCGCGAAGCAGAGATGAAGATGTTGACGCAACGCGGGTTATCCCGCAAAATGTAGTCGGCGCAACGCCCTACGAACAAACAGGATTTCTCGGAAGCCAGTTTCCGTATCACATCGCTTTGCACCTTAAACAACGCATCGTTGCTCAAACAGTTGGCAGCCGGCATAGCCCCGTCACTGATAAACGGGAAACGCATCCCGAACAGACCGCCTATAATTCCCTGCGAAGCCTTTTCATCGGCTTTTTCAAAGAATTCACGGCATAATCCGCTTTCTTCGGAAGCAAGGTTAATCAATTCCTTGTCGTAGAAGTCAATACCCAGCCGGGCAGCCAGCTTCTCTCCGATTTCCCGTCCGCCACTGCCTAACTGGCGGCCTATATTTACTATAAATTTATTGTCCATACTTTATTTAATCTATCTGTTTTGCAGATAGCAAATATAGGTATTCTTCCATTAAATATCAAAATAATGAAAACAAATCCATTTCCTGTGTATCAGGACGGTTACTGTTCACAAAGCAACTGTCTGCCTTAAAACAGTCTGCCGCATTCATGATTCAGTTCAGCCGCGATGCCAACCGACGTACCGTACCGTTGACGGAAACTTCGACCTCAACCCCTTTCTCATCATAACCTTTGTTCAGGAATTTTGCTTCAAATACCGGGTAAGCGGCAACATCCTTCACCGGATAGATAACCGTTATGTAACGCACAGCCTCCGCATCATCCTTATTTGTATCGAAAGCTACCGAAGTACGGGCTACGCGCTGACGATAGGCAGTGGAACGCCAGCCCTCTTCCGCTCTTAAAGACGCGCTTTTTTCCGGAAAACATTGCAACTTCACATTACTCGAACCCTCATAAGCCGTAGTCACCATATTCTTCTCCGCATCAACGTTTACCTCACCTTCACGGAAATGATAATTCAAATTCACGGTTCCTCTGGCATTGCCTGTGGCTTCGTCCACTATTACAAAATAGGCCTGGTCCACAAAAAAGACGGTACGACGATGTTTCAACCCTTTATAACCGGGATTTTCCGTTACCAGTATCTGCTCCTTACCTTCCGGCTGCCACAATCCGGTTACGGACTGCGTGGTTTCAAGGTTGCGTCCGTCCAAGGTCAGGGTGTTATGTACACGTGTCTGGCGGAACCAGTTGCGCAGTTTCATCACTTCGGCACTTCCGGCATAGACGTATGCACCGGTATCGGGAAACAGATTCCTGCCGTTGAACCAGAGTTCGAAAGTACCGTTATCCGGCTGACAATGCCACTCTCCTTTAGGTCCGGCTTTAACTACCATGACCGTTGCATCCTTCTTCCAACCGTTTCTGAAAGTAAAGAAACCGGATGTCAATGCCCCGTGGGAAAGATAAGGGAAAGGAGCGCCTTCACGCCCTTCTGTCGCATAATAACGTATCCAATCGCAGTCGGGGAACAATGCAAGCCAATCGCGGTAGTTGGCAAGTTCTGCCTGATAATCGCCCAACTTGGCATCACTGAAACAAGGGTTGGTGTAGTCGGGAAAACAAATGTTGGCATAGAAAGCAATCATATTCTTGACCGTATCCAGGTATTCCGACGGAAACTCATTGCGGAAACCGTTACAATCCGCCATGCGCAAGGCCTTGCAGAATATGTTGATTGCCGCAAGGTGATAATGGGGATCCAGCTCGTACTGTCCGCCGTCATTGTATACCTGCTTCTTGATTTCACGATTCAGGATATTGATTCCACTTTCTCTCCAAATGGCGGCATCTTTCAGTTCCGGAAAGAAAACACCGGCATAAACCATACGTTGGGCTTCAAACAGCAGGTGGTTACCTTCTGCTGAATAATTTTTCAGGAGATGTGCGCCATGGCGGTGATAATTGACGATAAACTCGGTCAGGAACTCCGGAGTAAACGCCGATGCGGAGCAAAACAAAAGAAACTGGCAGGTCTGGTCCTGCAAACGGTTGCTGACTTCCAGTTGCCGCCATCCAACCGGTGGAGCCTGGCCATCTTTTCCTCCGGCGGCAGGTCCATGGCGATGATCTCTGCCGCCTGGGGCGGCCACAGCTCCCCCAGGGCCCCCTGCTCCAGCACCAGCACCGGCTGGCCGCTGACGGGGTCCCGGAGGGTATTCCCGGTGTCGTGCAGGGCCCGCAGCCGCAGCCGCCGGCCCTGTAGGGAAACGGTCACATCCATCAATTCTCCTCCTTCATGCCGCGCCCCCTGGCGGAACACCAGGTGCAGCAGCAGCCCAAAGCCTATGGCGGAGCCCAGCAGCACCGGTCAGCTGATGTCGGCGTAATATACCCGGCTGAGAATGGCCCCCGGGGACCCTGCCGCCAGACCTGCCGCCAGCAGCAGCCCCGCCAGCGCCCCGGACAGCAGAAAAAACAGCGCCGTCAGCCGCCAGGGACGGCGTTCCCGCCGCCAGGCCAGACGGCACACAGCGACCCCCGCCGCCAGCCGGCACGCCGGGTGCGCCAGCATCCGGCACCCGGGCAGAAATACCGCCGCTGCGTACAGCGCGCCCAGCGCCGCTGCCAGGGCCAGCCGTCCCCGCCGCAGGGGCAGGCCCGCCAGCCGGGCCGTGGCCAGCAGCAGCAGATAGTCCACCGCCAGGTTCAGCAGCACCACCCGGTCCAGATACACTACCGTCATGGCTCCGCCTCCTTTCCGCCGTCCATTATACAGGGACGGCTCCGCGAAATCTCGCGGAAAGGGGCGGGGCCTATTTGCGCCGCAGTGTTACCGCGGCGGCAATCAGGAGAAAAATCCCAAAGGGGCGCCGCAGCAGGGTCACGTCCAGGGCCGTGGCCGCCCAGGAGGCAGCGGCGGCCGTCACCAGCGCCCAGGGGACCGTGCGCCGCAGCAGGGTCTTGTCCAGCAGGCCGTTCTGCCGGTGCCAGATCAGGCCCATGGCGGCAGTGGGCAGAAAATACAGCAGGTTTACCCCCTGAGCCGCCGCCTGGTCCACCCCGAAAAACAGGGTCATCACCAGCAGCAGAAGAGTGCCGCCGCCGACGCCCCAGGCCGACAGCACCCCGCAGCCCATCCCGGCCAGCAGGGGCAATACAATGTCCTTCACAGCAGATACCGCACCCCGCCGTATACCAGAAACGCCGCAAACAGACGCCGCAGCCACACGGCGGGCACCCTGGTAAAGAGCTTCCCCCCCACAAAGCCCCCGGCCAGCCCGCCTGCCAGATACGGCCACGCCATGCCCCAGTCCAGTCCCGTCCGCACCAGGTATACCCCGCCGGACAGCACACAGCAGGGCAGGATGGTGGCCACGCAGTTGGCCAGGGCACGTTTTTCCTCCACCCGGCACCAGGACTCCAGCAGCGGAGCCAGCACCATGCCGCCTCCGCCGCCGAACAGACCGTTGACGGCCCCGGCCAGAGCGCCGGAGATCCCCATCCGCGCTTTTTTCACAGGCGTCGCCTCCTTTGGATATGTATGTCCCCGGCAGACCCCGGGACAGGGTCTGCCGAAGGAGAGACAGCGAGGTCAGATCTTGCGGAAGCTCTGGCAGTCGGTGCACTGGTCCATGGAGGGGTGGGCCTCATGGGTACCCACCTGGATGCTGGACAGGCCGCAGTTGTCCATGTCCTGGCAGTGATGGGCGCAGCTGGTAACGGAGCACTTGATGGACATGTTGGGGGTGCAGCTGCACCCGTCGTTGGTACAATTCTTGCTCATAGCGAGGGTCCTCCTTGCAAAAAATAAAGTCAGGCCGCAAAGCCTGACTTTATTCTGACCCGCCGGGGCGGGATTATACGCGATTCCTTCAGCCGTTATCGGTGCGGTTGCGCCATTCAACCTCCTGGTCCAGCTCAAACTGCAGCTTCTTGTTTTCCTCCACCAGTTCGTCATAGTGACGGCCCTGGATGTAGTATTTCACGAAAATGAAGGTGGCCTCGTTGAACTCCTCCTCGGTGTATTCCGGCAGCAGGGAGCCGTTCTTCCGGCGCAGGCCCTGGACATTGATGACCACCAGGCGGCGGTGCTGCTCGGACAGCTGGAACAGCTTCAGCGTCTCGGGGATCTCCAGCCCCAGATCAAAATTATCATTGACCAGCTCCAGCAGACGGCGCTGCTCGGGCTTGGCGGACACGATGACACCGTAGCGGGCAAACAGGCGCTTGAGATAGTCGGCAGAGACCTCCTCGCGGGTGATGGTGCCCTTGCCGATGCCGGTCAGCATGGTGTTGGACAGGTTCAGACTGACATATACTTCTTCGCCGGTTTTGGGATAGCTCATGGGGGTACCTCCTATTATTTTCCATTGATCCTCGCGCCGCCGGGCGGCGCCTTGCTTTCTGTGGATAGGGTACCACATCCCATGGCGGATTGCAACAAAAACTTGTACTGAGAACGTTTATTTGTAGAATAAAACAGCGTTTTTCGTGATTTTGACAGGCTTTTATGTTTCCAAATGTACCAAACAACTCGTACATGCAGAACAAAATACCCGGCCCTCAGGCCGGGTATTTTGCAGACTGTCAAAAAGCCTCGCAGAGTTCGCGGCCCTCAGGCCGGGTATTTTGGCATGGATAGAGTATCTGCGGGCGCAGCCGCATTATCTTACCCGTCTGCGGCGCAGGACGGGCATGGCGGTCAGGGCCGCAGCGGCAGTCAGCAGCAGGGCTGCATATACCGCCAGAGGCGCTGCGTCACCGGTCTTGACCGGCTGGGAAGCAGCCACGGCAACAGCCAACTGGCTGACGGCGCTCTCGTTGCCCGCCTGGTCCACGGCCTTGGCATATACCTTGGCGGCGGTGGGGGCAAAGGGACCGGTGTACAGGACCCACTCCGTGCCGTCATAGCTGTAGTACAGGGTCACGTGCTCCTCGGCGGCGGTCAGCGTCACCTTGCCGTCGCCGCCCTGGGCAATGACGGGAGCCTCGGGGGCCGCAGTATCCCGCACCACGGTGAAGGTCACGGTGGTGGCGGTGCCGGTAGCCTCATCGCTGAGCTCCACCGTCACCACATTCTTGCCCTCCTGCAGCTGCGCACCGTAGGAGAACACCTGGGTGATGGGATCGCCCAGAACGTTGACGTCGTTGGTGGGATAGATCAGAATGTCGCCGTTGATCTTCAGACTGATGTTGCCGAACAGATGGGTCACATCGCCGGTGATGGGGAAGGTCTCCTGGTTGGTGCAGATCACCGCGCCGTCGGCGATGCGCGCGTCGTCAAAGCGCAGGGCCGTGGGCTCTGTATCCGGCAGGTAGTACAGATACAGCTTGTACTGGGTGCCGAAGTCGTTCACGGTAAACATGCTGCTGAGGGTCTTGACGTATGTCAGATTCAGCCCGGCATGGATGGGAATGTCGAACTCCACCTGGCGGCTGCCCTCTTCGGGCCAATACTCGCTGCCGTTGAAGATCAGCACGTTGGCATCCCGATCCAGAGTGGCCTTTACATGGAGGTTGCCGTTTTCATCCAGCATATCATCGGTGATGAGGAAGCGGGAATCGGACAGGCCGCCCGACTCGTTGCTCCACAGGGGATCCAGGTCCAGAATGTCGCCCCGTATGGTGCCGTCGGAATACCGGGCATCGTTGAAGCCGTCTTCGTTGTACATCTTCTCGCCGTATACCGTGTCGTACAGCAGCGCGTTGCGCAGGGTGCGGTGACCGGCGGCGTCATAGGCCTCCACGCGGACCACCTGGCTCCAGGCGCTGTAATCATAGACCTCGCCGGTTTCGTCGTCTACGAACACGGACTCCTTATAGGCGAAGGGGAAGCTCATGAACATGCGGCCCTCCTCGTCCCGGGAATCCAGAGAGATCTCCTGGGTATGGACCTCGGCATCCACGTCGGCAGCGTCGGCGCCCATGAGCCAGTCGGAGAAGGTCTCGCCGTCCACGGTGCCGGTGAGCCAGCTGACGGTGATGCGGGTCAGGGACTCGTCGGTGACCTGGATCATCATGGGCACCAGGTCGTCCTTGGCATACTTGGTGGCCAGCAGATAGCCGTCCATGGTGTGGTCGCTGGTCCACAGCATGCTGTTGTCCCACTCGCCGTTTTTATCGCAGACATAGGACATGACGGAGGGCCTCTGCACGTCGAACAGGGCGGGCTTGTCCGCCTGGAACACCACGCTGCCGGCGGCGTCATAGGCCACCACATGCAGGGTGATGAGACCGGGCTCCTCCACACTCAGAGCCAGACGGAAGCCGTTGCGCTCATCGAAGGAAGCCTCCTGACCGTTGACGGTCAGCCTCCTGACGCTGCTGCTGGCAATGCCGCGGATCTGGGCCACGCAGTCGGTGATGTTCACATAGCTCTCGGCGATATAATCATAGTCGGCGCTGTAGCTGATGTCCCGCAGCACCGTCAGGCTGTCGTCGTTGTTGATGTTGGAGAACATCACGGCGGCGTCAAGCCGGGCATTGGTGTACAGGATATCGGTGGTGCCGTTGAAGGCGTAGTCCATGCAGGTCAGGGCGATCTCGTTCATCTGGCCGTCCTGATAGGTTTCCACCGGCAGGACCACGCTGTATTCGCCGGTCTCCTCATTATAAGCGGCGTCATTGCCGGGAACAAAGTCCAGCTCCTCCTGGCCGTTGACGAACACGGCAGCGGTATTGAGAATGCCGGAGTAGTCCTGGGCGGTGTAGGTCAGGTACAGCATGCCGTCATCCACGGCGGCGCTGGTGATATGGACCTGGGGCGCGGTGAGATCCAGCTTCACCGGCAGCAGAGTGGTCTCCACCCGGTCACTGCCGGGCATCCGGGCCCGGATGCGCAGGGTGTACTGGCCCTCGTCGCACATGACATACTCGCCGGTGGCAATGTCGTAGCGGGTACCGTCCCAGGTGCCGTCGCCGGCAGTGCCGCTGCTGAGCAGGCTGATGGGGGAGCGGCTCTCATTGGCGTCGATGGACACGTACTTGGCTACATTTTCCCGATGGTTGATCTGGCGGACCACCTGGCCGTTTTCATCCAGCACGTCCACGGTAACCTCGGCGGCGCTGCGCAGCATGCCCACAATGGGCTGGGCGGCGTCGAAATCACCGTCGCCGTTGGGGGAGAAGGCAATGTGGTCGGGATCGGTGGTCATGCTCTCGGTGTCGAAGCCGGCATAGGAATCGCCTGCTGCCACGGTGGTCACAGGCAGATTCTCATAGTAGTCGGTCATGATGTTGCCGTCGTCCCAGGCGGGCAGGTCGATGATCCGCTGGCAGCCATACCAGTCGCCGTAGAAGCCCATCAGGGGCAGAGACAGGTCCACATCGCCGTCGAAGGGCAGGAATGCCTCCACATAGTGGTTCTTGGCGGCATTGGCAGGGATGGTCAGGGTGCCGGTGACCTGAACCGTACCGCCTGCGGGGACGGTGACGGCGGTCTTGTCAAAGGTCACGGATGCGCCGGACAACAACTCCATGGCGTAGCTGCCGTCCTGGCCGGTAACGTCGGTGTATACCGGCACGGAGGCGGGCAGAGTATAGCCGGCGACGGCGGTGCCGTAGTTGGTAAGGGTCACGGTGAAGCCGGTGGTATTGCCCACCTCCTTCAGCGCCACGGAGGCCACGCCGTTATAGGTGGCCAGGACACGGTTTTCCGCAGCGGACAGAGGATCCACCATGCCGCTGCCCTGCTGACGCACGGAATAGATGACGCTGCCGTCCGCAATGGGGTCGGCGGTGTTCATCAGAGTATTCTTCACAAAGGTGTTCAGGGTCGTATCGCCCAGCACCAGGCTGCCGTCGGCCAGGGACTTCTGCAGGCTCTCCAGCACCAGGGCGGCGCAGCCGGACACATAGGGCGTGGCCATGGAGGTGCCGCTCATCTCCTCGTACTTCTGATCCTTGGACACGGAGTAAATGTTGCCGCCGGGGGCGGAGATCTCAGGCTTGATATCCAGGGTGGGGGTGGAGCCCCAGGAAGAGAAGGTGGATACGCAGCCGCCGGTGGCCTCGTTGGGATACACCACGTCGTGCAGGCCGTCGAAGGACACGGTGGCCCCGGCCTGGACCAGCTCCATGAGCCTGGCGCCGGTGTTGCCGCTGACCATCATGGCCGTGTACTGGCCGGCGCTTTCGGCGGACACGTTGGTGGGCACCTCGTCGGTGGCCTCGTTGTTATACACGATAACGGCGGAGGCATGGCACATGCCCATCAGATAGTTGATCTTATCCTCGAAGCTAATGTCCTTGCCCCGCTGGACCAGCGCCACATAGGGGCCCTCGGGCAGGGTGGACAGCTTGGGGAAAATGTCCTCGAACAGGTTGCCGTAGCCGAACTCCAGAATGGGCACCTCACCCAGGGAGGTCCAGTCGGTGTGGTTGCCCTGGGAGAAGTCCATGACCACGCCGCTGTATACGGTGTCCTCGCCGCTGGTGATGGTCACGGATTTGCCCCGCAGCATGCTGTTGTCCACGGAGGCTACGCTGAGGGCGCCGGGATAGGTGGCGGGGTTGGACACCGCGCCGGTATCGATCACGCCCCAGTCGTTGGTGTTGACGCCCGTGTCGGAGGCGGAGGTGCCGTCGTTGCCGGCAGCCACGCACACCACCGCACCGTTCTCCTCGGCATAGGCCAGGGCCTTTTGCAGATAGTCCGCGTCGCTGTAGAAGCCTGCGGTGCCGCCCAGGCTCAGGTTCAGAATGTCCGCGCCCAGCTTTACGGAATCCTCCACGGCGCGGATGATATCGTCGTTAAAGCCGCTGCCGGTACTGCCGAACACCTGCATGGCAAAGAGCTGGGCGTCGGGGGCAACGCCCGTCACGCCGCCGTTTTCCTCGTCGCCGTTGGCGGCCACGATGCCGGAGACGTGCAGGCCGTGGGTGACCTGGCGGTTATTGATGTCGTCCTCGTCGACATAGCTGAAGCCAAAGGGGACCTTATCGGTGTAATACTTGCCGTAGCCCAGGGCGGCGATCTTCGCCTCCATGTCGGCCTTGGTGTATTTCAGCCTGGCGTCCTGGCGCATCTGCATATCGGGATGGGTGTAGTTGATGCCGCTGTCGATGACGGCCACCACGATCCCCTCGCCGGTGCTGCCGCCGTTCTCCGCCTTCCACAGCTCCATGGCGGAGGTCATTTCCTTGGCGGAGGTCATCCGGGCCTTGTAGGTGGTGACCTCACTGACGGATACCACGCCGTCCAGGGCAGCCACCTGCTTCATCTGGGCCCGGGTCATGTCCATGGAAAAGGCGCTGACCAGATAGCCGGACTGGTTGATAACGGAGCTGCCGGTAATGCGCCGGACCTGACGGATGACGCTCTCCTGGGAGCGCAGGGTCCGGGCCTCGGCGGACTGCACGGCGGCGGTGTAGGTCACGGTGCCGGTCTGCTCCACGGCGGCGGGCACGTCGGTGACCACCATGGCCCGGACCACCTCATTGGGGTCCTTTCCGGCGTCCAGGTCCACCGTGGCGCTGCCGCGGACGGAGTCCTTCAGCCGCTGCACGTAGTCACTGGCACTGTAGTTCTTCTGGGCGGCCAGTGCCGGAACGCACAGCGATACCGCCAGGACTACCGCCAGGCATAGAGACAATACCCGCCGGAGCAGTCGGTGTACGGATGTGTTTTCTCTCATGATCTTCCTCCTGAATAATAATTCACTCCGCCTGTTTTGCCCGCTGGAGCGCACGCCCCAAGACTCCTTTGCGCAAAAAGCACGGCATGTCGTGAAAATTCGCCGGATTATCGCGGTTATATTCAGAATCCTCCGGCAAATTTTTCCCAATTATATAACGCATTAGCGTGAAAAACAATCCGCAATTCATCAGTTTTTCCTTCTGCCTGGCATTAGCACTTCTTATGAATATGCGTGAATATACAAAAAAGGAGCCCTCCCTCGGCGGGAAGGCTCCTTCCTGTTGATTTGTTAAAACTCGGCGTTGCCCACGGTGCGGGGGTGGAGCTCCACATCCCGGATGTTGCTGACGCCCGTCAGATACATGACCATGCGCTCAAAGCCCAGGCCAAAGCCTGCGTGACGGCAGCTGCCATAGCGCCGCAGGTCGCAGTACCACCAGTAGTCCTCGGGCTTCATGCCCAGCTCCCGGATGCGCGCCTCCAGCATGTCCAGCCGCTCCTCGCGCTGACTGCCGCCGATGATCTCGCCGATGCCGGGCACCAGGCAGTCCGCCGCGGCCACGGTCTTTCCGTCATCGTTCAACCGCATATAGAACGCCTTGATCTCCTTGGGATAGTCAGTGACGAACACGGGCTTCTTGAATACCTGCTCGGTGAGATACCGCTCGTGCTCGGTCTGAAGGTCGGTGCCCCACTCCACCTTGTAGTCGAACTTGTCATTATTCTTCTTCAGGATCTCCACCGCGTCGGTATAACTGACCCGGCCAAAGTCGCTGGACGCCACGTGCTCCAAACGCTCCTTCAGCCCCTTGTCCACGAAGCTGTTGAAAAAGTCGATCTCCTGAGGGCAACGCTCCAGCACCCGGCGGATGATGTGCTTGATCATGGCCTCGGCCACATCCATGTCACCGGCCAGGTCGCAGAAGGCCATCTCCGGCTCGATCATCCAGAACTCGGCGGCATGGCGCTGGGTGTTGGAGTTCTCCGCACGGAAGGTGGGGCCGAAGGTATACACATCGCCGAAGGCCATGGCGAAGTTCTCGGCGTTCAGCTGGCCGGACACGGTCAGGCTGGTTTTCTTACCGAAGAAGTCCTGGGTGTAATCCACCTGCCCGTCCTCGGTCTTGGGGACGTTGTTCAGGTCGAGGGTGGTCACCTGGAACATCTCGCCGGCACCCTCGCAGTCGCTGCCGGTAATGATGGGGGTCTGTACATACACGAAACCCCGGCTCTGGAAGAACTCATGCACCGCGTAGGCCGCCACTGAGCGTACCCGGAACGTGGCGGAGAACAGGTTGGTACGGGGCCGCAGGTGCTGGATGGTCCGCAGGAATTCCACGCTGTGACGCTTCTTCTGCAGGGGGTAATCCGGCGTGGACTTGCCCTCTACCGCGATGCTGTGGGCTTTCACCTCCAGGGGCTGCTTGGCATCCGGCGTCAGCACCACGGTACCCTTGACGATCAGCGCCGCGCCAACGTTCTGGGCAGCGATGTCCTTATAGTTGGCCAGCTCCTCGGCGGACATGACCACCTGCAGGTTCTTGAAGCAGGAGCCGTCGTTCAGCTCGATGAAGCCAAAGGTCTTCATGTCGCGGATGGTGCGTGCCCAGCCGCACACGGTCACGTCCTTGCCGCCCAGGGACTCCTGATCGGCGAAGATCGCGGCAATTCTCATTCGTTCCATATCATTCTCACCTTTTCTATGTTCTTCTGCGTTGCATTCCGCAGCCGTTTTGACAGTACATTATATTATAAACCAACGCGCCGGGATTTACAAGGCCGACTTTTGACCTGCAGACGCCGTTCATAAAAAGAAAAGGCCCCGTAGCTTTCGCCGCGGGGCCTTTTGTCATGCCTGCCAGTCCTTCACCTGCTTACGCAGCCAGTCGCACCAGGCGTCCATACCCTCGCCGGTCTTGGCCGATACCGGGAAGACCTCCAGTTTCGGATTGCGCCGGTGGGCGTATTCGATCACCTTCTCCATGTCGAAGTCGAAATAGGGCAGCACGTCGGTCTTGTTGATGAGCAGCACATCGCACACGGTGAAGATCAGGGGGTACTTCAGGGGCTTGTCGTGGCCCTCCGGTACGGAGAGGATCATGGCGTTCTTCACCGCGCCGGTGTCAAACTCCGCCGGACACACCAGGTTCCCCACATTTTCCAGCACCACCAGGTCCAGATCGTCCGTGCCGATCTCCCGCAGGCCCTGTTCCGTCATACCCGCGTCCAGGTGGCACATCCCGCCGGTGTGCAGCTGGATGGACCGTACCCCGGCGCCGGCAATAGCGGCGGCATCCACGTCCGAGTCGATGTCCGCCTCCATCACGCCCATCCTAAGTTCGCCTTTCAGCGTCTCGATGGTCCGCAGCAGCGTGGTGGTCTTGCCGCTGCCGGGGGAGGACATTAGATTTAGCAGGAACGTTCCCTTTTGCTTCAGCGCCTCCCGTACCCGTGCCGCCTCCCGGTCGTTGTCGGCAAACACGCTCTCCTTCACTTCGATGATCTTATAGGTATCCATACTACGCACCCTCTATCTCTTTAATGCTGATCTCGCTGCCCCGCAGCAGCCAGGTATCCCCGCTGCCGCAGTGGGGGCAGACCCGCCCGTGGGCCACAGTGGGGTAGTCCGCACCGCAGCCGCCGCAGTGTGTCACGGCGGGCAGCGTGTCGATGTGCAGCTGTGCGCCCCGCAGCAGGTCGGACTTCTGCACGGCCCAGTCCCAGCAGCTGATCAGCTCCCTTGGGATGGCGCCGCACACCTCGCCCAGCTCCAGCGTTACGCCCGCCACGCGGGTGAGATCGTTTTCCGCGCCCACGCGCTCCACGGTCTTGATCACGTGGAAAACAATGCCCAGCTCGTGCATATTACTTGGCCGCTTTCTTGGCCCTGCGCTCCGCCTTCTTGATCTTGATGTTCCGCTTGATCATGTAGGGCAGAATGGCCTTCATCTTGTCCTCGCAGGCGTACATGGTGCTGCACTCCGGACGCTCCCGGTGCAGGTGGATGGCGTCAAAGGCGCACTTGGTGGTGCACACGCCGCAGCCGATGCACTTATTGGGGTCCACGATGCTGGCGCCGCAGCCCAGGCATCGGGCTGTCTCCGCCTTCACCTGCTCGGCGGTGAAGGCCACGCGCTCGTCCCGGAAGGTCTTACGCAGGGCGTCGTTGTAGCCGATGCGCTGGCGCGGCGTGTTGTCGTAGCTGTCCACGGCGATCAGCGCGTTTTTCTTGTCCAGCTCGATGAACTGCCGGCGGTCGCGGCCGATGGTCAGCGTGGCGCCCTGCACATAGCGGTGCAGGCTGATCGCGCCCTGCTTGCCGGCGGCAATGGCATCGATGGCGAACTTCTGGCCGGTATAGGCATCGCCGCCCACGAAGATGTCCGGTTCAGCCGTCTGATAGGTGACGGGATCGGCCTTGGCGGTGCCGTTGGGGTTGAATTCCACCTGGGTGCCCGCGAGAAGCGTCTTCCATTCCGCCTTCTGGCCGATGCAGTACAGCACCGTGCCGCAGGGGGCCATCTGCACGGTGTTCTCATCGTACACCGGCGCGAAGCGCCCGCTTTCGTCCTTGACGCTCAGGCACTTGACAAAGGCGATGTTGGCGGCCTTGCCGTTCTCGGTCTGGACCTCCTTGGGACCCCATCCGGCGTAAATGGCGATACCCTCGCGCTCGCACTCGCTTCGGTCCTCCTCGCCCATAGGCATCTCCTCATAGCCCTCCAGGCAGTACAGGCTCACGCTCTCCGCGCCGCAGCGCACGGCGGTGCGGGCCACGTCGGCCGCGATGTTGCCGCCGCCGACGACCACCACCCGGCCCTTCAGCGCCTTTTCGTCCCGCAGATGCACGCCGCGGATGAAGTCGATGCCGGAGATCACGTTCTCCGCGTCGCCGCCGGGCACGGCCAGGGCGCCGCCGTGCTGCAATCCGACGGCTACATAGAAGCCCTTGTAGCCCTCCTCACGGAGCTGGGCAATGGTGATGTCCTTACCCACCTCCACGCCGCAGCGGAACTCCACGCCCAGCGCGCGCAGCACGTCGATCTCCGCCTCCACCACGTCCTTCTCCAGACGGAAGGAGGGAATGGCGTTCATCAGCATACCGCCGGGGCGGCTCTCCTTTTCAAACACAGTGGGGCGATAGCCCTTTTCCGCCAGATAGTAGGCGCAGCTCATGCCGGCGGGGCCTCCACCGATGATGGCGATCTTTTCGCTGAATTCGCCGTCCACCTTGGGAATGACCTTCTCCGGGATGAAGCGCGTCTCCGCGTCCAGGTCCTGCTGGGCGATAAAGCGCTTTACCTCGTCGATGGCCACGGCCTCGTCCACGGTGCCGCGGGTGCAGGCATCCTCGCACCGGCGGTTGCAGATGCGGCCGCACACGGCAGGAAATGGGTTCTCCCGCTTGATGAGCTGCAAAGCCTCCCGGTACTTGCCCTGTGCCGCCAGCTTCAGATAGCCCTGCACGGCGATGTGGGCGGGGCAGGCGGTCTTGCAGGGTGCGGTGCCGGTGTCGTAGCAGTTGATGCGGTTGCGGTCCCGATAGTCGATGCTCCACTTCTCCGGGCCCCACTTCACCTCGTCGGGCAGCTCGGCCCGGGGATACTCGATATAGCCGTCCTTGGTACACAGCTTCTGGCCCAGCTTCACCGCGCCGGCGGGACAGTTCTCCACGCAGCGCCCGCAGGCCACGCACTTCTCCGTCTCCACCGCGGCCACATAGGCGCTGCGGGACATATTGGGTGTGTTGAACATCTGGCTGGTCCGCAGGGCGTTGCACACGTTGACGTTGCAGTTGCAGATACCAAAGATCTTCTGCTCGCCGTCGATGTTGGTGATCTGGTGGACGAAGCCGTTGTCCTCCGCCTGCTTGAATATGGCCATCGCCTCGTCATAGGTGATGTACTCGCCCCGCTGGGTCTGCACCACATAGTCGGCCATGTCGCCCACGGCGATGCACCAGTTCTCCACATCGTCGCCGCAGCCCTCGCCCAGCTTGTCGCGGCTGGCGCGGCAGGAGCACATACTCTTGGCGTACTTGCCTTCATACTTGTGCAGCCAGTAGGAGATCTTCTCCAGCCCGATGGCCTCCTGCTCCGTCTCGATGGCCTTCTCCACCGGGATCACGTGCATACCGATGCCCGCGCCTCCGGGGGGCACCATCGGCGTGATCTTCTCCAGGGGCAGCATGGTCATGCGCTCAAAGAACGCCGCCACCTCCGGGTGCGCGTCGATCTGGCTCCGCCGCATATTCAAAAACTCGGCGCTGCCGGGCACGAACAGGGGCAGGATATACCGCTTCTCGTGGTTCGGGTTTTTGCCGTCCAGGTTCTCCCAGTTGTACTCAATGAGACCCAGCCAGGCCATTTCGTCCAGCAGCTTCTGCAGGGGCTCGCGTTCCATCTTCGTCAGCTTCATCAGCTGCTCAAGGGTCTTAGGCTTGCGGACGCCCATTTTCAGTGCCACGTCCGCCATCTCATCGGTCACCAGCGCATCCAGCCCCCAGTATTCGGGGTCGTCAGCGGTGGCCTTCAGGCCAATGCGGTTGGTGATCATGCTGCCCAGCTTCAGGATCTTCTCCCGGGGCGGCCGGTCGGGACAGGGGATCTTGAACGAGAGCTTTTCCTCGTCCAGGGGGAAGCTGGTAGGCTTGCTGCCATTGATGTCGCGCATCGTCTCTCTCCTCCGTTATCTGCTGCTCTGACCAGAGATATTTTTCTCTCATAGGGGAGCAGCGTTATGATTTTAAGCTCTATTATACCTATAATACCAACTTTTCTGCCAATATCCTATTGACTTTTCCGCCAAAGGTGTGATAACTTTTTATATGGTCCTGGTCGGACCAGAAAAGAAAACAAAGGAGCATGAGCTATGGCCTTTCGTGAGATCGTCGCCCCCACCGTCAAGGAGCTGTTCATCCAGCAGCTGGAGGGCATGATCCTCTCCGGCGAGCTGCGCCCGGGGGACCGGCTGCCCACTGAGCGTGAGCTGGCGGATGAAATGAAGATCAGCAAGACCGTGGTCCATGAGGGATTGCGGGAGCTGCATCGTCTCGGCTTTCTGGACATCGCCTCCCGCCGCGGCGTCACCGTGGCGGACTACGCCCAAACCGGCAGCCTGGAAACGCTGCGGGCCATCATGGATTTCCATGGCGGTCTCCCGGATGCCAAAACGGCGGGCAGTATCCTTCAGCTGCGCTATTATCTGGAGGGCCCCGCCATGGAGGAGCTGGCTGCGCGGCACACACCGGCAGACATGGCAGCGCTGCAGGCCTTACAGCGCCAGGCGGAGCAGGCGGCGCAGGAGGGGACGGATGCGCTGGCCGAGGCCCTGTTCCGCTACCACCGGGGCATCACCTTTCTCAGCGGCAACACCATCACACCGCTGCTGTTCAACGCCTTTACCCGGGTGAACCTGGAGTTCTGGAAGGAGTATATCCAGCTTACCGGCATCGACCGCTGTCTGGAACGGCTGGCCCAATTCACCGCCCATATCGAGGCGGGGGGGGGACAGG
>OLOX01002268.1_pt1 | contig 16265 bp, 20 predicted proteins | sample 1672091 | NCBI WGS metagenome assembly OLOX01 (sample SAMEA3136644, study PRJEB25190) | human gut metagenome | reverse complement strand
TTTTGAATAAATCATATAAATTTCTCTCTTCCAAGGATAAATCCAATGTAACATTTTCCTCGTTCTTAAATTTATCGTATATATCTACAAATGCATAAAATTTCTTTACTTCCTTGTCTGAGATAGTTTTATTCTTTGACATAATATAAAAAACGACTGAAAACAATGTATATAATTGGCTTGTTCTTCTTAAAAATGGTAGTGTTTTATCACAAATAAATTTATCAACTAATTCCATTGCTTTTAATACTGCATTTCTATCCTTATCTGCATCATCATAATTCGATTCATAATCTCTATATGCATCATTTAGTGCCTTATCTGTTTGCTGATCTATAATCCCTCTTTTGTATAGCAATATCAAACTCGCGCAAAACTCAACATCCTGCATGCGTTTTACTACATTTGCTCTAAATAATTCTTTTCCTTCCTTACTCCAAAATTCATTTTCTGCTAGCTCTCTCGCTAAAGCTGCAAATTCTCCACTTATAACATTTCTTCTCTCTTGATTATTTAGATTATAATCTGTAAGATTTAATCTTTTAAACATATTTTTTACATCATCTATTTTTACATCTCTCGCAATTTCGATGACAGATAATTTATAATCCCAGAAATCTTTTTTTTCGTCGGGTGATAAGTCAGAAAAATATTTATTTCCAAACCTTTGTTTGCTCTCTTCTTCGAGTAAATAATTTCCTTTAAGTTTAAACTCTCCGTTTACAAAATTTTGAATAGCAGTTATCCTTTGCTGCCCATCAACAATGTGCAAAATTGCTTTTCCTGTCTCTGGATCAGTTTCAGAATTCCAAAAATATACTGATGGGACAACCAAATTTAGCAAAATAGTTTCCACTAATCTTATCCAATCCTTTTCACCCCAAACCGCTCTTCTCTGATACGAATAATCAACAACCAATTCACCTCTTTTTCTCATTCCAATTATTTCACTTATTTTCTTATAGTTTTGGTCAAATTCAAATTTCATTTTGTAATAAAACCTCCTTCGTTTTCATAATTCCATCTAATTGATAATCCTCAAGATCTTCCCAATTTCTGTATATTCTATAAGAAATTGGATGAATAATTGATAATTCACCTTGTAACAAAATATTACATTTTGATATTTTTTCTTCCCATCCTTTCCTTAATCCTTCCAAATCTTTAAACTCTTTATCGTTTATATATCCTCTAAATATAGATTTAGTAATCGATGTATATTTGGGAATTACATTTTTTTTACGTTCTTCTCTTATTTTATCCCAAATTTCCCCAAACAAACTATTAGATATAATAGCAATATCAATATCCGATTCTTTTTGATTACTATCGCTAGCATTTTCAACGAAATGTCTAAATGGTTTTTGAGGTGATAAACTCATTCCTAATTTTGCACTTCCTACAATTTGCGCACTGTGAAAGCTAACTTCAAAGCAGTCTGATACAATTTCTTTAAATCGATCCATTTTATCAATAAGTTCATTTCCTTCTGTATGTTGATATTCCGCAAAATACCAATTGTTGGTTTTTATTATGTACTTTATATAAAACTCTCTAGCCTCTAATTTCTTAATATCTTCTTTTATAATACTTTCATCGTATATCATTAACGCTTTCCTCACATAGTCGACTATATTCACATATTAATTTACGTAATTCCTCTCCAACTTTCTCCGCCATCAATACTGGAACACCATTTCCAACTGTCTTAAACATATCGGTTAATGACATTGTCTTTGGCAATTCAAACTCCATAGGTGCCGATTGTACCGCCAAAACTTCCGCCACACTGAGCCTTCTTGCCTTATATGGATGTAAATGAACTTCATTATTTCCATATGCCGCAGTTGGCGAATACCTCCATCTATGCAATCTTTTATAGGATTTTTTTGAAACATCCCCCTCATCTATTGTCTGCATTCTATTTAGTCCAGCTTTTGGGGTAAAATAATTATTTGCGTTTGCATGGATCTCCACTCTATTTTTTTCAAACCAGTACTGAATTGTTAACTCTTTAATAATTCCAACTGGAGGTTTTGTAATACTACCTTCAACAAATCTTTCTGTCGTAGGCCAGTCTATGTTCTTTATCATTTCAAGAGTATTATAATTATGAATTCCCCAATTAAACTCCTGTACTAATTTTTTTATAATTTCTCGCTGATGTTGATTAGTACATTTTATCCCGATCATTATTACTCTCTCTCTTTCCTGCGGCACACCGTATTCAAGAGAATTTAGCAACTTATCTATAATATAATATCCTTTTCTCTTCATCTTTCTATACATTTTGTCATAAAATTCCTTATGTTTTTTGGTCTTCCACAAACCTTTAACATTTTCAAAGACAAAAAAATCAGGCTCTTCTTTTGCTATAAGATCAAAATATATTTTTGATAACTTTCCATTGTCCCCCTTTGCTCCTTTGTTTTTTCCAGCAGTAGAAAAATCAGGGCAAGGCGGTCCTCCTATAAATCCTATAATACTATTTTTTTTCTCTTTCCTGACTATATCATCAAGGATTGAATTTTCCTTCAGATAATCGCATATGTCATCATTAAAATATCCATATTCGGGTTTAGGCATCTGCATTTTTTCTCTTGAATATTTATAAGCATCTAAAAACGGTTGGTATTTTTCTGAAACCATAGCTATATCAAATCCTGCTTTCTCCATTCCCAAATCCAATAAACCACAACCCGAAAAAAAAGAAAATAATTTTATCTTCATTATTTATTTTTGCACCCGGTGCATCCTCCATACCTTTTTACTTTTTAATAACTGCCCACTTCTGCAGTTTCTAATTTTACATTAGCCAAATATTTTGCGCCATGCATTTTCTTATAACTCATCATTGTCATGAATATTCATATCCCATATTGTTTCTCCAACTACTTTTACACATTCGTCAACATTTCTAGAAATCTCTTTTCCCCAAAATCTAATCACAGTCCATCCCATAAATAAAAGTTGTTTATTTATCTCATCGTCTCTCTCTATATTTTTCTCAATTTTTTGTACCCAATATTGACTACAAGGAAATAATAGTCAATTTTTTGTACCCAATATTGACTATTATTTCCTTGTTCCAGCCTTGGTTTAAGGACTTCCCAATCTTTTCCATGGAAGAATTCGCTATCGCAAAATATAGCAATTTTATATTTTGTTAATGCTATATCCGGTTTCCCTGGTAATTTTTTATAATTTTTACGATAACGAAGACCTTTTTGCCATAACGCTCTACGTAGTTTTATTTCAATACTAGTATCACAAGACTTTATGCATTGCATATTTCTTCTTCGTTGTTCTCTAGTTAAATTATCCATTTATATTTTCCTGCAATTTTCCACTTACCGCCTTTGCCACATACCAAAACATCACCGGCGGAATGGCATTTCCCAAGGCTCTATACTGGGCAGCCTCACTTCCAACAAGTTCAAAATCATCTGGAAAAGACTGTATTCTCGCCACTTCTCTAGGTGTAAATCTGCGGTATCTCTTATCTTCCATAAGCACTGGATCTGTACTATTTAAAGACACCTTTGCCAAATGCGCCCCCACCGTATTACAAGGCTTATTAATATCCTGTGCCCTTCCCTTGTTCATACTCTCTCTTTTTTTCATCATTCCAGCTACAGCACGTTCGCTAAAAAAATATTTTTCATCCACTTTTTTCTCAATGACCTTTTTTAATGGTGCAAAATTATTTTCATCTTCTATCTCCACATCTGGAAATGAAAAATTTACATTTAAATCTTTTCTAAATCCAACAATAATCACACGTTCCCTCTTTTGTGGCACTCCATAATTGGCTGAATTCAAAATGCGGTACTGAACATCATACCCACTTTCTTCAAATTCTTTCATGATTAATGGAAATGCACTTTTTTTATTTGCTGTAAGAATCCCCTTTACATTCTCTGCAATAAAACATTTAGGTTGTCTTTCCCTTAATATCCTGCACATCTCGAAAAACAGCTTTCCTCTTTCATCCTTTACGCCGAGACGTTTGGGATTCTGTGCAATAATAGAAAAAGACTGACATGGGAAACCACCTGTCAAAATATCAAACTCTGGGATCTCTTCCGACTTTACCTCTCTGATATCGCGGTTATCAGGCGTAATTCCAAAATTCTCTTTAAAAATATTACAAGCATTATCATCAATATCATTGGCATAAACTATCTCCATGCCATTAGACTCATAATGTTTACCCAAGAAATCAAAATCACCCAACAATCCAACATCCGTTCCGCCACATCCACAAAACAATGATGCTACTTTTAATTTTTCCATGTTAACAACTCCTCAAATTGTCCCACTTGCTTGGGATCAAATGTTATATCCGCTCCATCCGCAGGTATCATATCGATCTTATCTTGCTTATAAAGTCCTACCGGATCTTGTAACAAAAACAATTTTCGTTCCGATTTACTAAGAAGCAAACGATATACAAAATATCTATCATGAGTACTGCTCGCTGTATTCCACTCATTTTTTGTCAAGTGAATTCTGTTAAAATGTAATGGTTTTGAACTAATAGTCGTTTTGACTTCAATATATCTCTTTCGCTCATCCAGCTCTACCGAACTAATATCATATCCAACGGCAAATTGCGTAGGTATTCGCTTAATCAAATGAATCAAATCCTCACGACCACCTAATTTAATTCTCATGCACTCATGCCCATGAACCAGACTTTCACCTATGTCACCTATGTCTTTTGTTGTCAGCATATCATAATATGTAGCAATACGCTTTTCAATCACATCATCCCTTTCAATAAAGTCTGCTAATCCAGCATCTTTGGCATTTCTTGCATTTTCTTTAAGCTGCTTTAATTCTTCCGCATCATTTGCAATATATGCCAAAATATCTGTTGAAAAATCCGTATTCTTCATATCTCTATTGACATATGCAAACCAGCCGTCACTACAGGCTTTCACCGTCTCCAAACTTCCATGACGACTTTGTATCATATTGTCATATCCATCAAACCACTCATTAGATTCACAAAATTTTATAATCGATTCTTCTTCCAACGTATTAAGATAGTATGTTCTACTATCATAAGTCTTCAAAAGATTTGCAATCTCCATGTAATCCAAAATATCGCCTGCATAACGTACCACATCTCCAGTTTGATCATACGTCATTTTATTCTTTCGATTATCTGAAATCCTCTTCCATGTACTCTCAACACCTTCGTGATCTCTAGTCACACGCAAATCGTTAAATATACAATGGCATGCCTCTGGTTTAGTTATCCCAATAGAATTTTCACCTTCTCTATTAGCATATCTTAATAATTGCAAAACATATTGTGCAGGTTTGAATTTTATGCCTTGCTCTATCTGCTCCAATACCGCCCTAGGCTTTATATGTGCACCCGGATATTGAAAATTGTATAGAAATACTTTAAAACACTCAACCAAATCTTGATTATTAGCTAATTCTATTGCTCGTCTACCCGGTTTGTCTGTTATCTCCGTATGTTGTATAAATCCAAACAATGCTGAAATCTCTGTTCTCCAATTATTTATTGTTTTTAATTCCCTATGTGCATTTCCCGGATATCGAAACAGGGCAGCATTTACATCAGCAACAAAATCATCCGTTGCTTTCTCACCTACCCTTGCAATTTCCTCTGCAACATATATTAAAACATTTTCTATATCTCCTTTAAAGCGAGGTCTAACATGATGCAACCTAAAATAATACTCTTTTGGTATTTGATATTCAGCCATTATTTTCATCTCCTAACGCTTTTGTTAATTGCTCTGCAATACACTGTGCCATAAGCGGTGGCACTGCATTTCCCACTTGTCTAAACTGTTGTGTTTTGTTGCCTAAAAAAATAAAATCATCTGGAAACGATTGTAATCTTGCACACTCCCTAACCGTTGGTACTCGATTATATTTATAATGAAAATGATGTCTATGTCCTGTATCAATAGTAGGTGCAGGTTTATCACTTGCAAATCTTGTCCATGCAACATGAAAATTTCTACTATTTCTATATTCTTCTGGTAAATCCTTATAGTTTCCACCATCTGGAACCAAAGATATTATTTTTTTGACTTTTTCAGAATGATTTGCAGCAACATGATTTCTAACCACACTTGAATTTTTTCTCATTAGTTTTTGATAATCGTTCTGTGCATCTGTGAGATATAGCGCATTCTCACAACCTAATTCACTCTCTAATGTGGGAAGATCTGACAATGCCATGCTACAACTTACAATTTTAGTGATAGCTTTCGGATATTCGTAGTGTCCCTTTTTCATTCCCACAAACACTACACGTTTTCTATTTTGCGGCACCCCATAATCTGATGCACATAATACTTTATATTGAATTTCATAGCCCAAATCAGTAAATTTCTTGATAATACTATCTTTGATCTGTCCACCAAATAAGCTTACAAGCCCCGGAACATTTTCAATTACAAACGCTTTCGGCTTGATTTCTTCCACTAAACGTATATATGTCAAATAAAGCTTATTTCTAGGATCATCAAATTTTCTCGGTCCTGAAAGTGACATTCCCTGACAAGGAGGTCCACCTATAATGACATCTATAGTTTTATCTCCAATTAATGGTTTTATATCCTTTTCATATGTTAATTCTGTTATATCTCCACAAATCGATTTTGACCCTTTATGATTTAATTCAAATGTTTCTAAGGCTTTAGCATCATTATCTATTCCCAGCAAAATATTGTAGCCTGCCTTTTCAAATCCATAAGATAAACCTCCACATCCACAAAATAAATCAATGGCGTTTAGACTTGTTTTCATTTTGTTTTTTTACCTTTCTATTATCCTCTGGTTTCTCTGCATTCTCTGGAATTGCCCAAGCTTCTCCCAACTTAAATGTACCTTTTATCCGGTTTTCAGAGCATAATATTTGTACTCTGCGTTGAGAAATATTCCATTTTTTTGAAGCTTGATTTGCTGTCATATAACCCATATTATTTACCTCAACTTTCCTATATCATTATATTCTACGGGGCGAACAAAAGCAACCTGATCTTTTTCTCATTTCAGTTCTCATTTCATTCCAATCACATACAGTTAAAAAGAGACATCGTTTTCATTGATGTCTCTCCAACTATTTCTTATCAGCCATATAATATTTCTGTTCTTACAATCTCCTCAGCTCTCTCCCAAATATTGTTCATCCTCTGCACCCAAAGCATCTGATTTTCCTCTTTCAAATGTTCCGTCACGCCCTCTTGTTCTGCCATCTGCTTTACAAGCAGATCAAACTGTGTCTCTGCCTGTTCCTGCATCATAAGCAAATGTCCCTTTAGTTTTCCGCTTAAAAGCATCGTCTGATAGATGCCGCTCCGATGCTCTTTCAAATAATGTTTTCTCATAAGCCCAAACTTTCTCAATTCTCCTTCCGGCTCCGGATTAGGAATTAAGTTTGGTATCAAGTAATCTCCATTTTTCTCGTATGTAATATTCATACTCTGTCTCTCCTTCTCCGAATTATAATTCGGTACTGATATTGCGTTTTTTCGACACTTCATGTTCCTGTGTATGCATGGATTGTTGTTGCGACTGTTCTTTTATAATTTTCTGCTTTTCCACCAGACGTTCCTTCATGGTTTTAGGTTCCAACGATTTCACAAATTCTGTAAAGGCTTCGCCCAATCCTCTGGCAGAAATAAACTGCTTCATTTTATCCAATAGTCCACTCACATCCGCTACTTTCTTCTCCAATGCGGTAATCTTCTTTTCATATTTATCCAGCAGCTTATTTCTTGATACAGCTCTGCTAAATGCATCCATGATTTTGTCCCAGTCGCTTTTCTTTACTTTGACATATTCCTCACTGCCAAAAATGTTATTGATAGGAACTGCAGCACTTTTCAGTTTCTTGGTATCTTTTTCTGTTTCCTTAGCTATGGTCTTTAGGGTATCTGCCCTTAAATCATGTTTCTTTAGCACATCCTTGTTATCTTTTTCCTTCTCATCCAGCTTTGCAATCTGATCGGCAAGTTTCTCTGCCTGTTCTTCCAGCCTTTGATTATTTTCTTCTATTTTCACTGCTTGATGCTCCAACTTTTCCACTTTCTGCATCGCAGCTTTATACTCCGGCAGGGTAAGGTTATCTCTCTGTACGCCCAACACCTCGACATCAATCCCTTTTTCCTGACAAAGTTCCGTCAAATAAGTTCGCTCCCTCTGTTGCCATGCAACTGTTTCATTTTCCTTTTTGCTGACCGCCTTTGCAAATCCCATTTGCTGCAATGCCTTAGTCAGACTGTTGCGTGTTTTCATGCCTGTTTTATAGCCATTTGCAACCGGAATATAATCAATGTGCAAGTGTGGCGTTGCTTCATCCAAATGCATAACACAATTAAACAGATACAAATTGGGATTACGTTCCTGAAATGTTTTTGCATATTGCTCCAATATTTCAATGGCTGCCTTTGCCTCCTCAGTAAGTTTTCCATCTGCACCCACCACAGGAGTATCATCCTTTTTGCCTATCTGAACGATATTCTCGTAGAATGTCTTTTCCTTATTACCAGAATTCTCTATTTCTTTCAGATAATTTTCTTTTCTGCGATCCTTTCGCTTTTGTGCTACATTATAATCCCTAAGTGCCTGCCCAAAGCATTTCTCATATGCCTGTTCCAAAGATTCCTGTATATAAATTCGGTTCCAAACTGTCCTTTCGGGTACCACATTATTACTGATAAACTCTCGGTTATTATGTGTCAGATGTCCCTTTCCCTTTGGAAAAGAAATTGTTTTTGCTCCCAGTCTTTTTACCTTCTTTCTTCTGTTCATGCTCTAAATACTGCTTTATAGGAACCTTCTCAAACATTAGCAGTTCGAGAAGTATCGCCAGCTCCGCTGGCTCTTTTGTTACTTTTGTCAAAAGTAACTCCTTATTAGTTTTGACGCAGGCATCAAAACATAAGTCGCTCTCCGAGGGCTCTGCGAGGCTCTTGCCAGCCCTGTAGCTGGCATATCTGCCATAGAATACATGGCAGATTGCTCACTCCGTCAGATAACCCCTTCCATCGTTCACTCTGGCTGACGGTACCGGATATATCTACTCCGGTACCCAGTCACCCATTGCCAGTGCCATCGTCATCATTGCATCTGACATATCCGGCTCTGGCACTTCTGCTGCTTCTTGCTCCATCTCATCTCTGTGATCTCCGGTCTGTGAAGCAGCAGGTAGGGCATTTCCATATATACTTTCCATTTCCTCCAGCAATTCTCTCTTTAGCGTTGCTAACTGCATGGAAAGCATCTGCTCCGTTACACATTCCGCATTGTTTTGTTGAAATGCCCCCTGTTCTATTGCATGGTTTCCATCCAATATCTGAACAAATGCATCTGAAAGTATTTTCCCGTAAGAACCTTCTTTTCTTGTAATGCTCTGCAAATATTCCCATGTTCTACGCTGGTTTTCATCATCCATGCAGAATCGCACATTGCTTAAATGATACTCTTTCCGCATCTGAATTATCCTCTCATTCGTTGTTTCATCATGGCAAGTGCCTCATAACCTTTTGCATTAGCACATATATCTGTAATTACGGTTACTTCCGATTTTGCTGTCAGATCAGAGAAATTTTTTAAAAGGCATCCTCCGCCACCAATGATAAAAAGGTGCACCAGTTCTTCCCTATATCCATGCGCTGTGAGTTTCTTCATAATTTCTACCGTATAATTTTCCGCAACCCGCTTGGTAGTCATAGCTACTGCATCTGTCCTGTCCCCGATTCCATTCCTCAAAAGCGGCTCAATCAACATCTCCGACACATCCACTCCACTGTGCTTTGATACTTCCTTTTGTATCTTTTCCATACACTGATGTACCCCGAACACTTCTGTACTGATGCTGTTCTCTATCGGTCTGCCGTCGTGAATTTCCAGAATACTCATGGTTCCGTTTCCTATATCTACCAACATATTCATCCCCGGCATAGAGCCTTGATTATGGACTGCTGCAAGTCCCTGCGGAAAGATTTCCAATCCGCATAAATGGACTTTATATCGTTCCTTGCGAAATGAGAAATCCAGCTCCTTTTCACGCATAAGATACTTTCTCCATTCCGCTGCCTGCGTCTTTACCCATGCAAGCGGCAATCCCACTGCAAGCACCACATCTGCCTCATGCAATCCTCTATACTTCATTTCCTCTGCCAGTCCTGCAAGTGTCAGAATATAGAAATCATCCGATTCCGTTTTATTGCCCTGATATACCAGATGGCTCTCACCAATCACGTAATATTTATCCCTATACTTTACATAATTGGTACTGACAATCGGCTCCTCGTCATAACACTCTATCCCAGTCTGAAATACCCGGTGTGCTGTTTTGATATTTCCATAACCATGATCCAGACCTATATAAATTTTTCCTGCTGCTTTGTTGCTTTTCTGATAATTGAATTTCTGCATCTATTTTTCCTCCTGCTGTTTACATTGTTATTGCAATACTCTTTTTCTTTTTTCCCGTTTACATTGTTTACAACTGCTGTACCTTGCGTATTTACTGAATTTCTTCGTAAACCATAGTGTTTACTGCCTCCGCATACACAGGTGTAAACAAAAATTGTAAACAAGGACTAAAAAACTTATTTTTCATCAAATGGTGTTTCTGCATGTTCCGGCAATTTATGAAATTCTTCTTTATCGACTATCCTGCGCCATCCTCTTTGTATGCCATATTCTGCAAATCGGTGGGACGATATTTTCTCCCAGCCGGAAATACTGTTGTTCATGACATTATTGATTTCCTTTAATTCCCAGTCCTTCGGCGTATCGTATTCATGGTCAAATGCTTCTTTGTAAATCATGATGCTGCATACATAATCCTGTGACAGTTCATCTAGCCACAATTGGATAATTCCAACTTTCGCATCCTCTGGCATAAACTCTTTCTGCATCTGGCGCAGATAATTTTCCGTATCTTTGGATAATTTCAATTCATGCTGACCGCTTCCATACAGCTCCATTGCCTCCGCCCATGCCTGAATGATATAATCCCTTGCCTCTTTCTCGTCCTCTAAAATATGCTTCTCCACTCTGTCCGGATGTACCAGTATCGGTGCAAATCTACGATTGCCGGTTCTGTCTAATGGTAAAAAATCCATACTGTTTGATGTGCCGACAAACACGCATTGTCTTGGTCTATCCTCCGGATGTGTTTCATAAGGAATTTTGTAAGTTTCTTTCTGTCTGCTGATAAATGACTTAATATCTTCTATGCTTTTAGCATTCACAGTAGCCATCATCTCTGACATTTCAATAATCCAATGCCCCTGCATTTTCCGGTATACATTGTCATCATCCATGCGCTTCAGATCGTCCGAGAACCATTCATCATTGATTGCAAGGAACCGGAAAAATGTAGACTTTCCTGCACCCTGTCCACCCACCAGACACACCATAATTTCATATTTGCATCCCGGTTCATATACTCTATGTATCGCAGCCAGCATAAGAAGCTGCATAATTTCTCTGGTATAGGCATCCTCCTCGGCTCCCAGATATTTGGGAAGCAATCTTCCAATTCGATATTTTCCATCCCATACAAGTTGCTCCAGATACTCCCGAATCGGATGATACCGATTCTCGCTGGCTGCAATATTCATTGCCTTGTTAATGTTCCGCTCATTCTTTAAGCCATACTCCTTTTCCAGATACCAGTGAAGCTGATACACATCTGTATCCGTCAGACTGGAAGAGGTCCTTTCCCAGCCAAGATTACCAACAATATCTATTTTCCCGGAAAATTCATTTTTTCTGATTGCACCTTTTAACAAAGGATCTCGTTGAAAAACCGTCATGCAGTTATCAATGCTCTGGCAGATATTCCCTTTATTATTTCTTGCAAGGTCAGTCTGAATATCCTCAACGCTACTCCTTTCATCCTCAAGCACTTTCCCGACATCGTTCCATGAGACATCTGCTCCATTTTCTGACATTTCCTGCAACCTGCTCCACCTCTTTTCTGCCTTGCATAAATAGTTCTTTTTTCTCCTGCTCACTTCCCATACAGAGAATATCCAGCCAATAATTGATGATTGGTTCTGCATGAAGTATCATTGCATAATCCTCAGAAAATATCACATCCGGTGGCTTGCCATAAAGAACCTGTCCACTATCTTCAATCTGTATCAACGCATCTTTTAACAGTTCTATTGTTTCCTCACACCATCTGTAAAATCTTTTCTTAATCTGAATAATGCGCATGCGCTCCTCTTTTTCCATGCGAAGCCTTTGCCTTTCTTCTCTGCTCATAGCTTCTGTCTGAACATGTAATCCAAAATCCTCAACCAATTTCTTTGCAGCATTGTATTGGGATAATCCATACATTCTTGCTGTGTAATCAATCACATCTCCACCCACACCACAAGCAAAGCAATGATAATTTTTATCCACCTTCATGCTTGGATGTCTGTCATCATGGAATGGACAGCAGGCAACACCATTTTTGCGGATACGAAGTCCATAACTTTCTGCCACCTGTCTTGTGGTTAGCTGCTCTTTTACTTCTGAAAATATATTCAAATCACAAATTTCTCCTTTCCTGCGGAGAAAGCCTTTGCTATAATAAATTTGTTGTGGATAGAAAGGCTTTATCCTTTTTATTCTTTCATGTCCCTGTTACCAGCAGGGGCATTTTTCTGTAATGCAATCAATTCTTTTAGCAAAGCCAGCAAAAGCTGCTCATTCTCTGAATTTCCATTGTGCAATTCCTCATATATCCGCTCTAACACCTTTGATAATCGAAATGACATATAATTGCCTGACACTACCTTAATTTCCTGCTCTAATACTGACTTTCGATAATATTCACCTTTCGGCACTCCCGATAATATAATTTTTGCCTCAACTTCTGCTTTTTCTTCATCACTCAGCCAGAATGCGATTGTGTTATGCCGAAATCTATCCTCCCGTTTACACGCCATCTTCCTCACCTCGATCCACTTTTCCAAGACGGTCTGCAATTTTCTCCTGCGCATCCCTTGACTGATGACAATAGGTTTCAATCGTTGTTGTCACCTTTCCATGTCCCAGTCTCTTGGCAATCTCAATCGGACTGAACCCCATCTGCACCAACATACTTGCATGACTGTGTCTGGTACAATGTACTGTGATTTTCTTAACTCCCGACAGCTTAATGCCACGCTCCATCTCATGCTCAAAGAAGCTTTTTGTTCTTCCAGCAAACAATCTGGTTCCCGATTTTGGTCGATACAATGTGCTGATATATTCCCTAATCTCGTCCTTCAATTCCTTATGAATAGTTATCACTCGCACCGAGCTTTCTGTCTTTGGAGCTGTAATCAGATCTTCTCCATCAAGCCTTGTAAGCGATTCATCTACCCGGATAGTTCCATCCTCAAAATTTACATCTTTCACCTGCAAAGCAAGTAATTCTCCAATACGCATACCTGTCCAAAACAATATCTGAAATGCCATCCAAGAATCTCGTTTATCCATAATTGCATCCGAAAATTTCTGAAATTCTTCCAGCGTCCAATAAGGGCGTTCATCCGCTTTGCTTTTTCCCATACTGCCTGCCTTGTGGCATGGATTGGAGCGTAATTCATAGAATCGCACCGCATAATTTAGAATAGAACTAAGCTGATTATTTATCGTTTTCAGGTAAGTCGGCTTAAATCCTTTATCAATCATTTCTCCCTGCCACTTTCGTATCATAGGAGCTGTGATTGCATTGATAGGCGTATTTCCAAAATACAGAAGAACCTTATCTTTCATCACATATTCTTTCTGCTTCATAGTGGTTTTCCGCAGTCGTTTCTCCATATCTGCCTTATATATCTCCCAGAAATCATTCAAGGTCATGGTCGGATCAGAAGTTTGCTGCAATATGAAATGCGCATACCATTCCTCAGCTTCTTTCTTTGTCTTAAATCCCCGCTTCTGGGATTTTTTCTTGGTTCCCGTCCAGTCTGTCCACCGGTACTGGATATGCCACGTTCCATTTGGATCTCGTTTTGCACGGCAGCTCATGCACTCACCTCCTTGGCTCCGCCATACCATTTCTCACGAAAATACTCCACCGGAATTTTACCTGCGATTGTAAGGAAGCCTTTTCCAGCAAGTTCCTTGTTCATTTCTCGTAAAATCTTGTAAGATTTTCCCATGCTCACGCCGAGCATCTTTGCAATGTCTTCTGCACTGTAGTAAATTTTTTCGTTCATAGTGTTCTTTCCTTTCTTTGTTTCTGTATAGTATCATTTTGTTTCGCTTTTATAATATCGTAACATTTGTTTCGTGTCAATATCTTTTTTCTTTCATTTTTTAATCTGGTGTGTTATTCTATATGTGATGTTGAAACATTCATAGTTTTAGAGCAGGAGGAAATCACAATGACAGTTGGTGAAAATATAAGACGTATCCGGCAAGAACGACACCTCACTCAAAAACAGTTAGGTGAAATGGTCAGTGCAAGCGAAGCCTACATTCGTGCTTACGAAAGTGGCAGAAGAAACCCTAAACCAGCATCTCTTGAAAAAATTGCAGAGGCACTTGCGGTCAACCCTGAAGTACTTGCAAATTCAGATTTTGATGGTGTAAAAGCCATACACCGACTTTTTCAGATATTCCGCCAGTATGACGGTTCATTATTTGAATATCAGGATAAAGACGGAAATGATATGGTAGGAATCAGCTTTGGAACATTATCGCTAATGCGATCATGGTTAGAACGATATGAGAAATATATGGATGAAGTCGAGAAATGTAATGAAATCAAAGATGTGAAAAAACGTGGCGAAGCTCTGTTGAAAGCGGAAGCTGATTTCAATCTTTGGATGGATATTTATCCGGAATCGGAGGCATGGCAGGATAGATTGAAAATTCAGAAGGCACATGATGAAGCGATGGATAGGATAGGATTGAATCAAAAAGAAAAATAACTTCCAGAAAGCAAAGGAGACAAATGAATATACTCATAATTGGTAATGGTTTTGATTTAGCTCATAACTTGCCTACAAAATATACAGATATTTTAGAATTTCTTAGAATTATTAAAATAACTTCGACTTGGATGGGAGATCAACCATCTTTTATCAGTAAACACTTAAATAATTATAACGCACCTAATTATGTCAAAAATTGTGTTGAAAACGCCTTTTCAACAAGACAACCTAATCTACATAAAAGTGCATCCAATTCCAATTTGCTCGTACAAGAAATTTATGATAATCTAACTGATAACGTCTGGTATGAATACTTATTGGACATATATACTAAAGGTAAAATGAAAGGAATTAATTGGATTGATTTTGAAAGTGAAATAAGTTCCATTATTGAACAAATAGATAGATATCAAGAAAACCTATACATGCCATTTGACATTAAATCTTCTGATGAGAATGAAAAACTAAAGAGCTTTTTATCAAAATTGAATTTTGAAGCATTTATAGAGAATAAGTATCCAGACAAATCTCACATACCTACATATCGAGATTTTTTAGATAAATCATATTATGACCTAAGACGTTTTGTTCGATGTATGGAAATCTATTTACTTGAATGTGTAGAAAAGCAACCTATAAACATATTATCTCAAGATATTATAAACACTAATGCCAATTCCATTTTATGTTTCAATTATACACATACTTATGAAAAACTGTATGTCAATAATGATAAAGTAAAAATACACTATTTGCATGGAAAAACACAAGATAATATTGCTTCTAACAATATGGTACTTGGAATAGATGAATATTATTCTACATATGAAAAAGACCAACATACCAATTATAATATCTATAAAAAGTTTACACAAAGAGTTATAAATGAGACTGGATTTCTCTATCGGAACTGGATTGCAAAAATGGATGACATCACATATAAGTTCCGAAATTATCCAACTCTTGAAGAAACTGGTGCAAGCCTTCCTAACAATGTCTATATCTTTGGTCACTCATTGGATATTACTGATAAAGACGTAATTAGAGATTTTATAAATAGAGATGGCGTTAAAACTACTATCTTTTACTATGACAAGCAACAACAAACACAACAAATAGCAAATTTAGTTAAAATGCTCGGACAAGACACATTTATTAATATGATTAATAGTATCCCACAAAGAATATGTTTTGTACAGCAGCAACCAATGATTCCTAAGAATTAAAATTTTTGTACCCAAAACGTACCCATTTAAGTATAAAAAATCCCTACAAATCCCATAAATACAGGCTTTGTAGGGATTTACCTTTTTACTCAAACTCAATCGTCCC
>OLOX01002264.1_pt1 | contig 16275 bp, 14 predicted proteins | sample 1672091 | NCBI WGS metagenome assembly OLOX01 (sample SAMEA3136644, study PRJEB25190) | human gut metagenome | reverse complement strand
TAATAGTTGCTGTGTGTGTTTTCCCCGTCATACTGTAAGACTGGAAGGTATCCTTGATATCTTTTCCATCCTGGGCCGGTTCCTTACCGTTCACATCCTTGCTGTAAATGGTAAGGTTCAATTTCACATCCGGGGTCTCTTCCGGCTGTGTGGAAGTCCAGTAAAAACCGTGAAGCCTCACACGACCGAGGTCGCGTGCTTCCATACCTGTTTTTCTGGGGTATGGACTCGCTGACTGAAGATACAGTGATAACACCGCAACTGCACGCTGTTTAAGCGCACAGCACTGCATTAAGACTAATGAGATCAGACAGTGTGCAGGTACTTCTCTTCGAACACCCTGGGACTTTTGCCAGGATGTCCTGCTGTTCCGTCATCGGAACAGTCTTTAACAACTCTCTTATAAAATACCGCGCCCCAATGTTATATGATGCATTGAGGTCGCAGTTATAAATCTTCCCATTCCGGAACTCACAGACGCTGTAGTTTCCGGCAGTTTTTTCAGACTCTTTGCCGCGCAGGACGCGCCCGCTGCCATCAAAGGCAAGCCGGGAGGTTCCCCATGCACAGATACGGCTGACGCGGATACCGAGACGGTGTACCTTATCTGTCGTCATGGACTGGACATCTTTTGCACGCCACAAGGCAAGACGCTGTTTCTTTGAACCATGTTTCCTGCCATCCAGATCCAGATGTTCGAATACAACGGTATCTGCGTTATACAGCACGGCAGTATCTGCAATAAACTGTGCTGTCTTTATAGCGATATCCTTGTTGACACCGTCTGCATACGCCCAGAGATTTGGAACACGTCTGGAACCGTGGTGCTGTGCGCGTTTGATATGATCAATCTTATGCTGCAGAGAGTCGTATTCTGCCGGAAGTTTTAAAAACCTTCTTCCGACGACCGTGCCATCTGCTCGCATAACAGAGCATGTACATGCACTGTTGATACCAAGATCAACAGCTACAATTACCTGCTCATGGATATCTGTCTTATTTAAGTCGACAGACTCTTCATATGCAAAATCGAGGGACCACTGTTTCCCGCGTTTCATAAGGACTGGAGCGCACTCCTTGCGGTACTGGCAGTGATGCAGCGCGTAATCCACATCGGATTTGCGGATGCTGACAGCAAGCCAGTCCCATGTGTTGTGTATCCAGACTTTTATCTGTGCGGTATAGTCCCCGGTCTGTTCATACATGACTTTCCGGTACATGCACGGAAATGAAAACCCTGCTTTTGGTAATCCCGGTGTCAGACCGCGGTCCTCCGTATCAGAAGATTCCCATGCTGCAAGGTTGCTTTTATAGGAAGATACTTTCCCGATTGCAGTGGCAATGGCGCTGCGGCGCAGATAGGAGGGGAACTTGTAAAACCTGTCATCAAAGTCATAAGGGACAACTGGATTATCCTTCGTCTTATGGATCATGGACTCCACGTACGTTTTTCTTTCCAGTTCCTTCGGTATGGCAGCAACCTCCGTCCAGTGGTCCATGCATACAGAGATAAGGTAATCCACAGCTCCACGGTACAAACGGACAGTATCATCAAAGATATGGTTGTAATGTTTAATTTTCCGCTTATACATTGTGTGGATTACCATAAACACCTCCTGTATGATTATTTTTTCTTCTGGGACTCGATATACGCTTTCACATGGTCAAAACTCCGTTCACTTACGGTAGCAACAAAATAGGAAGGGTTCCATAAGTGTCCGCCACATAATGATTTCTTGATCTCAGGGTGTGAAAGGAACAGCCATCTGGCGGTGTTGCCTTTTAAAACTTTTACCGCGTCTGAAAGTCTTAACTGTGGTTTACAGCTGACAAGCATATGTACGTGGTCTGGCATGGATTCCATGGCGATCAGTTCCATATCCAGGGACTGCAGTGTAGTAAGCAGATGTTTTTTAACATCAGCTTCAATCTGCCCGGTTAAAATAGGCTTCCGGTATTTTGTCACAAAAACGATATGGTACTGCAGAGAATATGCATAACCCCTACCATATGTAACATCTGAATTGATTGAAAATATAGTATCTTTATTCATACATAAAGTATACCATATGTTATGACTATTTTCAATAAAACTTGTACTTTTAACGTAGGAAATGACGCCTTACTCATGACTAAAGTCACGAGCTTGCGGCTTTGTCTTTGTCAACTGCGTAGGTACCATACTGCCATGCTATATTTTTTGCCGTTCCCTTAAACACGTTAATACCCTGCTGGGACCCGACTGTTTGAAGCAGTTCGACCGTGGCCAGCCTGTTGTATACCCTTGCATTCGGCTTCCCGTTTTTATTGGGCATGCTGTAATAAGCCTTTGTCGTACGCATGATGACCATGCGGCTGTACCAGTCTTTGCCGCTGCCCGTGACGGATTTTGTATTCTGCACTGCCTTTGAAAGCCTGTCATAGTACGTGCCATAGCCAGCATCTTTATACTTTGATTTGCTAACAACGCCTTTTTTCGTCGCGACCTCTCCATTGTGCGCCTGATAATTCTGTCCGGATTTATCATCAGATGCCGCAAAACCAATAAACCCTTTGTTCAGGCTCTTTGCATTTACACTCTTTAACGATGCAAAGGCGTCTGCTTTGCCGGAAAAGTTGTAATGCTTATTAATGACACTTCCGCAGGAGGCATAGGTGACCTCTTTGCTCGTGGCATAGGCCATTCCCATATCAAGACGGATGACAACGTTTTCCAGGCTGCTGCTTCCGCTCTTTCCATTACTTCCATCTGCCGCTGTTTTCGCATATGTTGTTACGGCTTTCAGCCATTCGTTTGCTGCTTTTTTATCACCACTTGACTGGGCGAGGGCGTAACCGCTTACCAAAAGATCCAGGTAATGCGTGTTGTACTCATCATTCAGGACACGTTTTTTTGCCTCGTCCATTTCCCTGGTGGCACCCGGGGCAAGCACCTTTTTAAAACGGGAATTGCTCTGGTAAATACTTCTTAATACCTGGGATCCGACCATGTTTTTGTTTGCTGCATCCCTTACCCCTTTCTGGGTACCATATAATCCCTCTTTTGTTCCGTTTTTGGAGAACATTTCCGTGCCATAGGATTTACTGCTGAGTCCGGCAGCTGTCGTATACCGGAGGAAGATGTCTGCCATTTCCGGTGTTGTCGTATACTGCCCTTTACTTGTTTCATTTACGTTTGCAATGGAAGAATACAGTCTTCTGGCACGGGCAAGGTTTGTTTTCCCCTTGGATGAAAAGCTTTTCCCGTTAAAACCGATAATCTTATTAATATCATCCTTACTCAGTTCCGAGAAATGTGCATAGTTGCACACTTCATACTTTTTCTTGGAGTCAACGGATGTGACTTCCACAAAAGATTTCTTGTTTTTTGATGATTTTTTCTCTTTGTTCTTGATATATTTCTTTAAATCGGCATAATAAATGCCAGCCTTATTCTTCCTGCTGCCGGCAACACCGTCCGTGACACCCTTTGAAGTTTTCTTGAAGCTCCCGGCATCCTTTTCCTCATACCACGGGTCAAGATCATAAAAAACGGACTTTTTATTCCCTTTCGCACGGCCGGTTACAACGGATTGTTTTTCGTTCTTCAACCAGGAATGGTGGCTGCTGGATGCTACAACACGCGGGACGAATACCAGGGTACTGTCATCATATTCATACGAGTTCTGCATCGCGAGGATGTTGGATGTGATCGCATGATGCAGGGCATTGCTGTACTTGTAAATTGTTTTCCCCTTATCCGTGGTTCCCATTTTGTCGATCCAGTATGGGTAATAATCCGGCTGGTCTTTGGGGGCTTTGCCAGAGTCTGCATATGCATCCTTTGCCTTTTTAACGACTTCCGGGTCGTTGGTGGACGCTACTGGGGAAGAACCCTTCTTTGGATTATCCTTGTCTCCCCCATAATACAGTGTCCCTTTCTTATTGACCTCATTCAAGTCATAGGTAACCACCGATACCCCGATGACGCCGGGTTCATAAACGGTTGGATTATTGCCACTCCCGCCAATATAAGATGGGCTGGATGTATTGCCCCTGGTTCCGTAATCATTCGATGCCATGTTATCTTTTGCTGCATAAATGATTGTGGCCTCGGCGCACCCAAGGATGGCTGAAACTGCAATCAGCACCACTGCTGTCAGCACTGCCCCGTGCTTTCCCATCCACGCAGCAAGCTTTTTGAAAAACCTGCTTTTGTATCTGCTGTCTGAAATACCATTGTTCTTTCCCATGGTTTTCCTCCTTCATAAAAATGATATCTATAATAAAACCGCCACTGCGGTAGCTTTTTTATTTTTAATCTGTTACAATAAATGTGAAATACTGTTTTTGCAGCCTTATTTTAAAATGTGAGGATCGAAAACCGGAAAAAGTGAAAACGTAAAAACAGGAAATATGTATGGTAAAAAAGTGTAATAAGTTTTCCGTTTTTCTTTGACGATTTTCAAAATGGCGCAATATATAAGGTGAAGGGGTCAAAAAAAACTTCACCTACTTATTTAATTTTATTTACGAAACCGAAGGAGGGTTTTATTTATGAAGAAAAATGTTTTTAAGAAACTGATGTGTGCAGTTCTTGCTGCTGCATGTGTTGCTACTGCTGTTGTACCTGCAATGGCTGATGATGTTGTTACTGCAGAAGCTGCTACAAAGAAAGTCACTTCTGCGTACAGGTATCATTTGGAAGGCTGTGACAAAAAAGGCTATGTTATGGATGGCTTTTCAAAAGCTGCCTTTTACAAAGATCTAAACTCACTGCCGGCTGTTAAAACAGGGAAAACAACCATTAACGTACCGGCTGTAACAAGTAATGTAAAATCTGTATCTAAGGAGAATGGAAATCCTCGCTACGAATCCTTTGTAAAATTTAAAGCACCAAAGACAGGGAAATACGTGTTTACGATTGACAACCTGCAGGGTACAGACGATAAATCCTTAAAATGTATGGCAGATGGTGATCTCTGCCAGATATCAAAAACCGGTAAAAAATACGGCTTGGACGGAGTCGAAGATTCTGATACTGTCGGCAAATATGATACCCTTTACGAAAACAATTACCTTGCAAGGCTCCGCACAATCCTTGACAATTACAAGGTAGAGCATCCGGAATATACAGATGTAATCGAAGAAACATATGAATATCAAAGAGATTTTGTGAATACAATTCCTACGACTAAAATTAAATTTACAACTAAGCTCAAAAAAGGGCAGACTTATGTATATGTCATCAACAATACATTAGGTAAAACTACATGTAAGCCTTATTTCACTACACACGGCAGCGATGAGCAGAGTTGTCTGTACAATACCAACTATCTGAAGGCATATTCATTCGACATGAATATCGAATACAAGAAATAAAATATTTACACAGGTGCACCCTCTGGGGTGCATGGATTGAAATTTATATTGCACATGTGAATTTCCCGCCCCGCCCCAACACCACAAAAGGTAAACCGGGGCGGGGCTTCCTTTACACTGCAATAAAACCAGGGGAATCCTTTGCGCACAAAAATAAGAGCGTGCGATCGCGCTCCCCATTACATCTGCGATTTCCTTTCAGCTGCTTATTCAAATATATTTACAAAATCCAAAGGAGGGTTTTATCATGAAGAAAAATGTTTTAAAAAAACTGATGTGTGCAGTCCTTGCCGCTGTATGTGTCGCCACTGCTGTTGTACCTGCAATGGCTGATGATGTCATTACCGCAGAAGCTGCTACAAAGAAAGTCACTTCTGCATACAAGTACCACTTGGAAGGCTACGACAAAAATGGATATCCTGTGAGTGGGTTTTCAAAGACCTCTTTTTACAAGGATTTAAACTCGCTACCGTCTGTTAAAACAGGGAAAACAACCATTAACGTGCCAGCTGTGACAAGTAATGTAAAATCTGTATCCAAAGAAAAAGGGAAGCCTGAATATGTAACATATGTGAAATTTAAAGCTTTAAAAACTGGAAAATATGTTGTTACTCTTGACAACCTGCAGGGTACAGATGATAAAACTTTAAGATGTATGATGTATTGTGATTTTTATCAGGTCTCCAAAACCGGTAAAAAATACTGTTTGAACAGTATTGAAGATTCTGACACAGTTGGCAAATATGATACCCTTTACGAAAACAATTACCTCGCAAGGCTCCGCACAATCCTTAATAATTACAAGGCAGAGCATCCGGAATATGCAGATGTTATTGAGGAAACGTATATAGATTACACAGACTATGTAAACAAATATCCTGTTAACAAAATCAAGTTTACCACCAAGCTTAAAAAAGGTCGGACTTATGTATTTTCTGTCGACAATATTGGAATGCAAAAAGCTGTCCCGCCTTACTTTACTACACACGGCAGCGATCATCAGAGCTGTCTTTCTGGTGGAAACTACCTGAAGGCATATTCGTTTGATATGAATATCGAATACAGGAAATAAACTATTTACACAGTTGCACCCTCCGGGGTGCGTGGATTGAAATATATTGAATGCAGGAAATAAGCTATTTACACAGGTGCGCCCTCCGGGGTGCATGGATTGAAATTTATATTGCACAGATGAAGCTTGCCCGCCCCGCCCCAACACCACAAAAGGTAAACCGGGGCGGGGCTTCCTTTGAACTGCGACATGAATATTTGGAAGTCCTATCCCTTTCTTTTCCAATGTCCACACACAAAAAAAGGATCACCGCTATGGATGATCCTTAAATTCTGCTGCTTATTTGATTGACTGTGCAAGTGCTACTGTTTGAGCATCTACACCGCTTGCAATAATCTGCTCTGCCGTTTCGCCATTCCTCAAACGGTTAACCACAGCCACAAGCAGGTTCTGGCCTTCTGCGCGGCCTTCTACAAGACCTTTTTCAATTCCTTTGCGTTCCAATCTTTCTGCTACATCGCACATACAACCAACCTCCTTTTTATTGTCAGATTGTAAAATTTCCTCGTATCTTCGATCTCCAGCCATTACTGCCAAGAGTTTTAACATGGCATCGACATGCGTGATGACGGTTTGATCGTCCGGTACATAGTCCGGATTTTTTCTTCTCTCAGAAAAGAATCGAGCAACAATCCCAAAATCACTTTTAAATCTAGCAATCTGCTCATCCGTAAGCCATGCGATCTCGAATACATGGATGTTGTAATCACTCACATATTCATCAAGTCCCGCTGGAATATCCAAAAGTTCCTTGATGCTTTTCGGTGCTGTCCAATGTTCATTGCCAAAATACAGCACTATGGTAATCACTGGGACGATTTTATTCTTCCGGTCCAGCAACTGGCTCCTGTATGCAGTTCCGTCATAACTGAACACTCGAAATGGCATAAACTTTTCGACTTTAGTCTGATTTTCCATGCCACATAAGGCGATCCGGACATTTCCATCCATCCAATATTTTGCGACATCACGCTCCAATTCATGAAGTTTTTGATCACTTGCTTTGTATTGAGAATGAACAGAACTGTTTCTCAGCGAATCCGGATGTACTACATCTTTCCCTTCAAATACAAAAGCATTTATGATATCTGCAAAAACATCATTGTAATCCTCAAGTATTTTTTCGGTTAAATCTTTTTCACCCATATTTTTTCCTCTCTTTCCCTGTTTATGCAAATTTTTTGTTTCTAATCAGGGAAAGCTTAGGCATCCCTGATTATTTCAAATCAGGGACCATCCCTTATCTGATTTTATTATAACACCCGCAATCGAAAAAATACAGTGGGAAAATGGTCAGATAGCCATGTGCTGCGTGCTCGCATGTTTCTTTTCTCCCATAAATCCTCACTCTCCTTTCGATACGTGTTTGTTATTTCAACTTTAATATGAAACAAGAAAAGTTCCCCACCCCGGCTTCCTGCCACCAGAACACGGGTAGCTGGCGGAGCGCGAACCTCGCCATTCTTGAATTGGATTCCGGGAAAGAGATCGCGGTGAAACCATCTGAGATTAAGATTTTGGAAGAATAGCATTTGAAGGGAATATGACAAGGAATTTTGTTTCTTGTCTTCCCATTCAATTTTTGGTACAATAAGTTTGTAATCGAACAGAAGTACGGATGCGATTTTCCGATTGTTGACTGCCCTCTAGTATTACGAAAGAGAGGGTGATGCCCTATGAGTACATCAGAAGTATTAACTTTGCTGCTTGTAGTCTTCGCGGCACTGTCTTACATAGACAACCATAACAATAAAAAGAAATAGCATCCCACCGTCCAAAGTAGATGCTATTTCTTTGAAGAAATAATATTAAACCGAGGGCAAATCGGAAATCTCTTCCGATCAGCTTCTAACTAGATTATAACGGAAGGCGCTTGAGAAATCAAGTGCCTTTCTTTTGATAATCCCATCCAGATTTCTTACGCAGAATACAGCTTTCCGATCTCTTCCCACCACTCTTGTGGTATCTCCGGGACATCCGCTTCATCTTCTGCAAAGGCAAGCGCCTGTAGGATATCCGATAATCCAACGAAAAACTTTCCCTTCTCATCCCCGGCAACTACAAAAGTATGCTCATCCTTCTGCAAAGAGAACCCATCCGGGAATGCCTTTTCCAATGCTTCTTCTTTTTTACTCATACGTCCCCCTATATCTCCGGCATTAACTTATACGCCAGCTCTTGCAATCCCGGTTTCACAACTTTCTTTTCTGATGCCGTCAGATTTGGATACCGGTATTCGTTAATATCCAGTTTCTTGATGATCTTCGTCTTGTCTTTCTGGAATACCTTTCCGTTCGGTCCAACCTGCCGGTCATTCCACGTTTCCGTAAAACTATTTGAAAAAATTAAAAAACTTTCCAAAATCCATTGACGATTTTCCAAAAGGCGCAATATACATACCGTAAGAACAAACATGTACTCCATCCGAAGGGTACGAAAGAAACGGAGGAAAATTGGTGAAAAATTTATTGAAAAAGAAAAGTCGTATCAAAGTGCTTCTGGAAAGATCAGAACTGATTCAGTTTATTCTTTGTCTGCTTGCGATGGTTTTGCTGTGTATTCTGAACTACCTGGCTGCCAGATGGGAATGTTCCCTTGCTATTCCGGATACAAACAGTGGACTTTTTTACAGTCTTTTGCTGATTACATTTATGGCAGGCAACATAGTTGGCTTATTTCTGTTGTTGTGTATTCTCCTTGTATTGAAGTACGCAGTAGTTTCGACCCTTACAGAATGGATACGCAAATTCAGGGCACTTAACAACTACTGCTATATTCCACTTACGGAAGACGAAGTGCGCGGCTTCAGCTTTGCTTCTGCCAGAGAGTATTTCGGCCACATCAGTCAAATGTTGTACTACGGGGGAAAAGACGATGAAGAAAAATTCATGAAATATGTTCAGCTAAAAAATGCAGATCTGAATAAAATGCTTGCCATCTGTTTGAAAGTATTCCCGGATAACGGAACCATTTTTTCTCTGAGATACAGAGATTGCAAAAATATTTGCGATAATTCTGAAGCTTTTATGCAGTTTCTCGATTTTTACCATGTAAGCTACGAAAGCGATGAAAAGTATGCACCATCTGCAAACATTAACAAAAATGGAATCGTTAGTCTTTCTGTTCTCAACAAAGATGGACGTGGAATCATCTGGGATGGGGAATCCTTTTTACTGCAGCATTTTTCAAAAGACGTGGTATACCGTTTTGGAATCGAGACGGTATCATTACATGCTTTTGCCGAACTTCTTTCCCTTGATCCAAGCCAATCCTTCATTTCATACCACACATTGAAATGTTATGGAGAAAAAGTCGCGCATCTTTTAAAAGAAAAGGAAATCCCGACTACTTTTACACTTTCCAGAGACGATATCGACCTAATGTTGAGAGAATATTCAGGTTTCTTTACAGAGACAACTATTAATGGAGAAAAAGGTATTCTTCTTTCGGATCAGAAAAATTACGATGACATGATGGATCTCCTTGTCCAACTCTGTCAATATATGCCAAATTTATTCCTGACAGCTTTTTCTGATAAGCAGGCGGTCCGTCTGTTGTCTAACGAGTAAGGTTTGTTGTATCCCCCCCTCGGGATACATAGATTTAAAAAGAGACAATACCAAATGTGTATCTGCGATAAACTATGTCCCGCTGTCAGGCGGGGCATAGAAATTGAATTTTGCCAGCAAAATTATGAAATTGAGAAGGTTACAGAAGTGTACCCTTCTTTTTTTCTTATACTTTCCCTCCTCGCCCTTTAGAGTTTATGATCCTACGAACAGATTCCGCATGTCCGTATCCTGTCCCTTTGAAATTAGTGATGGAATAAACGGATTCCAGTAAAGCTCATAACCATACCGTATTTATTACATGTCTCGATCACATTGTCATCACGTACCGATCCGCCCGGCTCTGCCACATACTTTACGCCGCTTTTGTGTGCGCGCTCAATATTGTCGCCAAATGGGAAGAATGCATCCGATCCCAGTGCCACATCGGTATTTTTATCCAGCCATGCACGCTTCTCTTCTGCGGTAAATACCGCCGGTTTTACCTTAAAAATCTTCTCCCATGCACCATCTGCAAGGACATCCATATAATCCTCACCCATGTACAGATCAATGGCATTGTCACGGTCCGCACGCTTGATACCGTCAACAAACTGCAGTCCTAAAACCTGTGGAGACTGGCGCAGCCACCAGTTATCTGCCTTCGAACCAGCCAGACGGGTACAATGGATACGGGACTGCTGTCCTGCTCCGATACCGATTGCCTGTCCGCCCTTGACATAACATACAGAGTTAGACTGTGTATACTTTAAAGTGATCATGGAAATTGCCAGATCAATCTTTGCCTGCTCCGGCAGTTCTTTGTTTTCTGTCACGATGTTGTCAAAGAAATCATCTCCGATATGAAGTTCATTTCTTCCCTGCTCGAATGTGATACCAAATACATCCTTATGCTCGATCGGAGCCGGCTCGTATGCCGGATCAATCTCGATTACACAGTAATTGCCCTTCTTTTTCTGCTTTAAAATTTCCAAAGCTTCCTCCGTATATCCCGGAGCAATCACACCATCGGAAACCTCGCGCTTGATGACCTTTGCTGTTGCTGCATCACAGATGTCTGACAGGGAAATAAAATCTCCGAATGAAGACATACGGTCTGCACCTCTGGCACGGATATAAGCATTTGCAAGCGGTGTAAACTCAATATCCATATCATCAACCCAATAAATTTTCTTTTCCACGTCAGACAGTGGAAGTCCTACCGCTGCACCAGCCGGGGAAACATGTTTGAAAGAAGTTGCTGCCGGAAGTCCGGTTGCCTTCTTCAATTCACTGACTAACTGCCATCCGTTAAAAGCATCCAAAAAGTTAATGTAACCCGGTTTTCCATTTAACACTTTGATTGGCAGTTCACCATCTTTGCGGTAAATACGGGATGGTTTCTGATTCGGGTTACAGCCATATTTCAATTCCAATTCTTTCATGATTTTCTCCTTTACTTATTCTTATTTTTAATAATCGATTCGTATTTTCCGGTTTCAATGTCAATGTAGCGCACAAATAAGGAAACTTTATTGTCCTCATTCAGACTTTCCCACAACATGTCAGCAAACGCATTCATATCATCCATTGTTTCAACCCATTTTGGCTCGCCCTCAAAACTTGGCAATGGATTTCCGTCACACATATATGTATGAATAAAATGCCCCTCTCCTGCTACCGGATTCTCATATGCGAAAGTATAACGATTGCAGGCATCCGGATTTCCGTTATTGCTTTTTAAAATAGACATTGCATAATTGTACTCTCCGTTTTCCACATGCATAATGCCGGAAATTCTTGGTGTATAATTCGGACCGTCCGGTTCAAATTCTCTTGTGCGAAGCGCCTGCTCAAAAGTCTGCTGTTTATCCATCAGTTCATAAATTGTGTCTGTCTGGTCACCGTTGGTAACAATAGTCTTGTTTCCCAATACGCGGACCGGTGCGTAGATAATAAGACTTGGGTCACTCAATTTTGATGGGTCAAATGCCTGTGTGCGGATTCCCTCACCATCGTTTACAAAGACACGGTTTCTACTGTTTTCACTCCGCCCCATAATAAAATAAGCGGTCACTGCGTATTTGCCGTTTGGTGATTTTCCAATCACGATTCCACGTCCCGGATACGCATTGTTTTTGAGTTCTTGTTCCAATGAAAGTTTCTGCATCATGGTTCCTCCAATCTTTTTTTTCATAGTATCAAAAACAACGCCCGGGCAACCGGGTAAACGGTCGCCCAGGCGGTCGGCAATTCATACAAATCCACACTCCCTGTGAGTTCTCTCACTCTATATGATTTTCATATAGTTTCCGCCAGTCGTATGGAACTAAATTTAGAATAACTGATTTTTAGGGAAAATGCAAGCGTTTTCTTCATTAAATACGCCACGTGCCATCCTTTATCTGGCAAATCTCACTCTCATAAAATGCCTGAATTGCTTCTATCATGGTTTCTACGTCCTCACAGCCGGCAGTTTCCACCGCACTGTGCATGGCAAGCTGCGGCAGACCGATATCCACCATTGGCACACTAAAGGAATGACTCAAAAGATTACCAAGTGTACTGCCGCCCGGCATATCGGCGCGATTCACAAACAACTGCGTTTTGATATCATTTTTTTCACAAAGTGAGCCAAACACACCACCGGTCATTCCGGTTGTCGTATATCGCTGACTCGCGTTATATTTGATGACAACACCGCCGTTTAAAACAACCGGGAACTCATCATCACTCTTTTCCGGATGGTTTGGATGCACTGCATGGGCATTATCCGCACTAAGCAGGAAACTCCGGCTTCTCGCACAAATCTGCTCCTCCTTTGTCATGCCATAAGACAAACAAATTCTCTCCAATACATCCGGTAGAAAATTACTAAGTGCCCCCTGCCTGCTGCCGCTTCCCACCTCTTCATTATCAAAGAGGCAAAAGACGGAAAGTGCTTCTTTCGGAAGCTTGTCCTGTGCACGCAAAAAGCCCTGTAACGTCGTGTACACACAGCCTAAATCATCAAAACGCGGTGTCAAAAGGAACTCATCTTTGACACCGGCTGCGACTGCCGGCTGGCGCACGGTAAGAATCAAATCCATATCTACAATTTCTTCATCCCCTTTGCAGCCTGCTTCCTCCCGCAAAAGTGTCATCAGTTCTGCCTCGCTGCCACCATATAACGGCTGTAAATCAACGTGAACATTATGCTTATATCCCTGATTGATTTCTCGGTTAAAATGAATGGACAGATTTGGAATCACAAATACATTTTTATCCGGTGCAATGAGAACACTGGAAATTCCCTCTTTTGTCTTTTTCATCACACGTCCGGCAAGTCCAAGCGGTCTGTCAAACCAGCTTGTGTGAATCATGCCGCCATAACCTTCGATTTCTGCTTTTGCATAAAAGGCATCTTTTTTCTTAGCTTTCTTAATCCGAAACGTAGGAAAATCACTATGACTGGCACAAAGGTGATAATAAAGCGGTTTTTCTTTTGGCATGGAAAAGGCAAGTAAACTCGACTCATTTCTTGTTACGTAATAGTTTTTGCCGGGCTCTAACTGCCAAAGATTTTCTTCTTCCAAGGACTGAAAACCAGCCACTTTCAAAGCCTCTTTTACCTGTTTTACCGCATGATACGGACTCACACTCTGATTCAAAAAAGAACATATTTTATCCATAATAAAATCCCTCTCTCTTTCCGATGATTTTCCTTTAGTATACCAAATAACCGCCATTTTTACAAATCAACGCCAGCTCGCCGGAAACAAATATTCCTCTCTGTGGTCAAGCGTATCAAAACGATACCCCTGTTCTTTGATATAATCAATAATCTGTGGAAGAACTTTTGCTGTATTATCCATGGCGGAGGCATCATGCAGCAGGATAATCGGCTTTTCAAAGCGCGTGACATCTTTTTTTACATTTTGAAATATTACTGCCTGTGAAACATGAGGGGAAATCGAATCTTCGCCCGATACATTCCAGTCGAAACTTCTTACGCCCTCTTTCCTAAGATGATTGTGGAGTTCATCCACATAAGATTTCACATAACCGTTATTGCTCCCCCACGGAAAACGATGGAGTGTCGGCTTTTCTCCTATTATTTCTTCAATACAATCCGATGCCGCCCGAAAATCTTTGTAAAAACAGTTGGCACTGGCATACATCTGATTCTGCTCATGACAGTACGTGTGCACACCAATCGCATTTCCTTTTTTCTTTAATTCCTTTACGGTATCAACCCGCTCTCCTGTAATTTCTTTTCCAATCAGGAAAAATGTTGCGACAGCTCCTTTTTCCTCTAATATTTTAATGATTTTTTTCGTATTTCCACTGGGACCATCATCGAATGTCAGATAGGCAGTTTTTTGATTTTCCTTTTGGACTTTAGATACAAAACTGCCCGTTGGAACAATAATTGTGCCGTCATTTTCCGTTTCATAATTTCTCTTTACTTCATAAAATAACAGCACAAAAAGAACACAGACACAAACAACATAAACTGTCTTTTTCATCAACACACCACCAAAACAATTCCCCTTATTCCATTGTATGATAGCAGTGTCAAAAGGTTAAATGTTTATCCATATTAAAGCAGATGTGGCGGAATCACCGCTTTTACGAAAATGCCGTCCTCACGGTATTCTTCTTGTTCCAGTCTTCCAAACTCACGAATTGCCTGGATTTTCCCTGCTTCGTCGTAAGCAAATACTTTTTCAATCTTCACCATTCCCTCATCCAGTACCTCTTCGATCTTTTCCACCAATTTATCCAGTCCGATTTTCTGCTTTGCAGAAATCATAAGAGATGCTTCACTATTTTTATCTTTTAAGCCATCCGGCTTATATTCCAGACAGTCTATTTTATTAAATGCTGTTATAGCTTTTTTGTCGCCAATATTTAACTCTCGCAAAGTGTCATAAACAACCTCCATCTGCAAATCATATTTTGGATTCGAGACATCAACAACATGAAGAATCATGTCCGCATACTTCGCTTCCTCAAGCGTAGAGCGGAAGGCACGAATCAGCGAGTGTGGCAGTTTGCTGATAAATCCAACTGTATCGGTAAATAAGATTTTCTGCCCATCCTCTTTTTCCAAAACACGTGTCGTCGGGTCAAGTGTTGCAAATAACTTATCCTCTTCTAATACAGCGGCTTTTGTCAGTGTATTCAAAAGTGTTGATTTTCCGGCATTTGTATAGCCAACGATGGCAACTGTTTTCGTCGGATTCTGCGTTCTTTTATGACGCTGCACCTCACGGTTTTTCACGACTTCTTTTAACTGACGGTTCAACATGGATATGCGCTCTTTAATCAGACGCCTGTCCATTTCCAGCTTTTTCTCACCGGGACCCCTTGTTCCAATTCCGCCGCCAAGCCTTGACAAACTTTTACCAAGTCCTGTCAGCCTGGATGAACGGTAGCGAAGCTGTGCTAATTCAACCTGCAGTTTTCCCTCGCTCGTCCTTGCATGAGCGGCAAAAATATCTAAAATCATTACGGTACGGTCTAATACCTTAACCTGCAGTTCTTCCTGCAAATTGGTAAGCTGCGCCGGCGTAAGCTCATCGTCACAGACAATACCATCCGCATCAGTCTGCATAATCAGTTCACGCAGTTCTTCAATTTTTCCCTTACCGACATATGTTCCCGGATGCACGGACTCTCTTTTTTGAATCAGTCTTCCGACTACAATGCCGCCTGCCGTTTCCGTAAGTTCCGCAAGTTCATCCAAAGAATAGGAAACATCCGTTCCATCCTCCAAATCAACGGCAGCTAATAAAAACTTTTCCTGCACCTGTTCTGTCTCATAGGTCTTAGCCATGTTTTTCTCCTTTAACAAACCCGCACGGTGATTTCTCCCGTACGCAGAATTTCCTGTGTATGGTCTTCCTTTTCCACAATCAATCCACCGTCTTCATCAATCGCAACGGCAGTTCCATATTCCCAGTCTGTTCCGCTTGTAAAGCGAATCTTTTTCCCAAGAACATTCGACCACTTGCGGTAATCTTCCATAAAACTTTTATCCGGTAAATCCTGATATAACTTACATAAATTCTCAATAATTGCTGCTACCAATTCATTGCGCGGAATCTTTTCATCCTCTGCGCATACCGTACCGGCAATCTCTTTGATTTCATCCGGATAACCTTCCTTTGGCGCATGGTAATTAATTCCAATTCCCACGACAACTGTATCAATCCGTCCCGACTCAAAATCGGACACCGCCTCGGTCAAAATACCACATATCTTTTTCCCGTTCAGATAAACGTCATTAACCCACTTAATCTGCGGTTC
>OLOX01002257.1_pt1 | contig 16313 bp, 14 predicted proteins | sample 1672091 | NCBI WGS metagenome assembly OLOX01 (sample SAMEA3136644, study PRJEB25190) | human gut metagenome | reverse complement strand
TTCTGCTGCAAAGGGGGCGTGTGGGTTGAAGGATGTTCTGCGCCCGATCCTGGAGCTTACCGTTGTGTTTCCCGGCCTGCTGCTCGCGTATTTTCCGGTGCGCTCCTATCTGAAGCAGTCTTCCGCAAAGCTTGCGGTATGGGAGGTGCCGCTGCTGTTCGGGCTTTGCCTTGGCGGCGGGCTGTTTTGCTATCATTTCGGTCTCTCGACCGCGTTCCCCTTGCTGCTCATAACGATTGTGACAATTTTCCTGTATCTCAAAACGCTGCGGCTCTCTCTCTGGAAATCCGGGACCATCGCGCTGGCGGTCTGCGCGGTATTTGCGTGCCTGAATAGCTTGTCCCGCGCCGTTGGTACGGCGATCACGATCCGGCTGCAGCTGCCGCCGGACAAGCCGTGGTTCTGTTTTAGCGCCTGCATTTTTTATAACGTGATCTGCTGGCTGACCGCTGCTGCAGCCTATTATCCCGCCACCCACGCAGTGCGCGCAATGGTGGAGGATGACAATTTTGCGCAGACGTGGTATGTGTTCTGGATTCTGCCGCTCATGTTTATCGCGCTCAACCTCTTTATGGTTCCGATCTATCCGACGACGCTCTATACCGGCCGTGTGCTTCAGGGCTACATCGTTCTGAGCGTCGCGCTGCTCATCCTCATGTTCATGTTCAACACGATCTTCCTGCTGATGGCAACGAGCCTGAACCGAAACGCCAGACTGCGGCAGGAGAACCAGCTTCTATCCATGCAGCAGCAGCGCTACGAAAACCTCAAGGTCGCCATCGAGGAAGTGCGGCAGGCGCGCCACGACATCCGGCACCATCTGAACCAGATTTCCATGCTGGCGGAAGCCGACGACATGGAGGCGATCAAGGCGTATCTGGCGCAGACCGTTTCCCGGATTCCCGATTTGGATATGCATTTCTGCGAAAACCGCGCAGTGGACAGCGTGCTCGGCTATTACTGCGCGCTTGCGAAGCGAGAGGGAATTCCGTTTTCCGCGCAGATTGATTTGCCGCAGACGCTCCCGGTCGATGAAATCGACATGGGCTTGGTGCTGTCCAATCTGCTGGAAAATGCGCTGGAGGCCAGCTTCCGCACCGCGCCCGCTCGGCGGCAGATCAAGGTGAAGGCCTATGTGCACGCGGAAAAGCTGCTGTTGATGCTGGTTGAAAACGCATGCGACACGGAGGTGAAGGAAACAAACGGGGTATTCCGCTCCTCCAAACGCAGGGGAAACGGCGTCGGGATTCAGTCTGTTCGGCACATTGCGGAAAAAAACGGCGGCGCAAGCACCTTCACCTATCGGGATAACGTCTTCTCTGCCAAAATCATGCTCCGCGGACGGGCGGCCTGAACGATTCGCTGGATGGGATTGCCAGATGGGCTCATGCGCATAAATTGCGTTGCCTGCCGCATAATAGGGTTGCCAAAGAGAGCGAAAGTTGAAGAAGGAGGCAGCATAATTGTGCGAGCAACGGGCATTGTGCGGAGAATCGACGAATTGGGGCGCGTGGTGATTCCCAAGGAGATTCGAAGAACGCTGAGAATCCGCGAGGGCGACCCGCAACAGACGGCATTGGAAGGCGATGCGCAGGAGGACGCGCAGATGCTTCTGGCGCTGCTGGCGGGCGTGATCGAGCAGAGAAAGAAATATGCGTGAAAGCGGAAAATCGAATGATCGAGCGCGGCTTGCAGAAGCTGCGCTTTTTCAATAGGATAAAGAAAACAAAGCGGATTCCCCCATGAAATGTGGGCGAAGACTGAATATTCCCTCATGAAATGTTGGATTTGGAGAAATATTCGCTCATTTTTTCGCAGATTACGTTGTGCAAATCGGAAAGACGGCGTATAATTGAAGAAAGAAAGCAGAGGGGAGCGGTTGCGATGACGTATTTGAAGCGGAAAATAGATGAAATGCTCAGGCAGTGGAAGGCTGATCCGAAACGAAAGCCACTGATCGTTAAAGGACCCAGACAGATTGGAAAAACGGAATCGGTTCATCACTTTGCCGAAGCCAATTATACGAGCGTCATATACATCAATTTTGTTGAAGAACCCAAATACAAGCTGATTACCGAAGATGGCTACAAAACAGACGACATCATTAAGAACATATCGCGAATGGATCCGGCTAAACGCTTTATTCCGGGCGAAACACTGATTTTTTTCGATGAGTTGCAGGAATTCCCGGACATCGCAACGGCGCTCAAGTTTTTTCACATAGACGGAAGATTTGACGTGATTTGCAGCGGCTCGATGCTTGGAATCAACTATCGAAAGATTGAAAGCAACAGCGTAGGGTATAAAAGCGATTATGAAATGAAGTCCTTGGATTTTGAGGAGTTCCTTTGGGCGAAAGGTTATGAAGCCGATTTCGCTGAAGATATTTATCAGCACATGGTTCAGATGAAGCCGTTTAACGAGGTCTTGCTGAAAACGTGCCATAATCTGTTCTTGGATTATTGTATCTTGGGCGGGATGCCTGCCGTCGTCAAGGAATATATTGAAAAGGGAACGTTTGAAGGAACGCAGGAGATTCAGAAGCAACTCATTTTAGATTATAAAGAAGATATTCGCAAATATGCGGATGGCGTAGATCAGACACGGATTTTGAATATTTTCAATCAGATTCCGGTGCAGCTTGCGAAAGAAAACAAGAAATTCCAAATTTCTAAAGTGGCGTCCGGAGCGCGGTTCAAGGATTATCGGGGCTGTATAGAATGGCTGAATGATGCGGGAATTATCAATATTTGTTATTGCCTTCATTTCCCTGAACTGCCGCTTAGGGGAAACTATGACGATACAAAAATGAAGGTGTATTTTGCCGACAGTGGGTTGTTGGTGGCGCTCTTGGATGAAGAAGCACAGGAAGATTTGAGAGCGAATAAAAATCTTGGCGTATACAAAGGCGCACTATATGAAAATGTCGTTGGAGAAGCGCTCGTAAAGAGCGGATATGAATTGTATTACTATAAACGGGAGGATTCAACGCTGGAGGAAGATTTCTTTGTCAGGACGGCTTCCGAACTGATTCCCGTTGAAGTGAAGGCGAAAAGCGGAAAAGCGAAGTCCATGCAGGCGTTGATTGAGAATGACAGGTATCCTGAAATCCATCATGGAATCAAGCTGACGGGTGGCAACATTGGATTCAGTGATAACGTTTATACCTTTCCGTATTTTTGTACGTTCCTGATGAAACGGTATTTGAAAAGCGATCCATTCAGCGGTTCAGAGGAACGATGAAACTGAGAAATATGCCTAAAAGCGAAAAACCGAATGATCGAGCGCGGCTTGCAGAAGCTGCGCTTTTTGCATAGGGAGTATCGTCTTGAAAACAAAAACGCATTGTGATATACTGAAATGGATAAAATATGGTCTATTAAGCGTGGCTCTTAGAGATTTGTATCAAATATGATCCGTTGGAGGATGACATGAAGTTCGTTTGGGAAACGCCGGAAGAAATCGACAAAGCGTTGGCGCAGCGTTTAAGCCGCATCCGCAAGCGCCGCAATCTTTCACAGCAGGCGCTGAGCGAAAAGAGCAACGTAAGCTATGGCAGCATCAAGCGCTTTGAAACGACGGGGCAGATTTCGTTGAACTCGCTGACAAAGTTGTGTGTTGCACTGGACTGCGCGGATGAAATCAAAAATCTGTTCACGAATGTGGAATACGGCAGCATTGAGGAGGTTATCCGTGAAAGGACGTAAGCTCGAAGTCTACCTCGGCGAGCGATTTGTCGGAACGATGGCGCAGACCGCGGATCGGCGGGTAGCGTTCGCTTATTCGGAAGAATGGCTGGACAACGGCTTTGCAATCAGTCCGTTTTCGCTGCCGGTGGAGCAAAGGGTCTTTGTTCCGACGAGTCAAGCGTTTTCCGGATTGTGGGGCGTGTTTGCCGATAGTCTGCCGGATGCGTGGGGGCAGCTGCTGGTCGATCGGATGTTAAAGGCGCGGGGAATTCTTTCTGCGGATATGACGCAGTTGGAGCGTTTGGCGATCGTCGGCGATTCGGGAATGGGCGCGTTGGCGTACCGCCCGGCGTGGAATATCCAGCAGGATGCGGCGATTGGCGATCTGGACGAGCTTTCCGCTCAATGTCATGCGATATTGAATCACGAGGATGCGGGCGATCTGGATGAACTGTTCCAAATGGGCGGCAGTTCCGGCGGCGCAAGACCGAAGATCATGACGGATGAGTGGATCATCAAGTTTCCGGCTTCCGATGAGATGAAGGATAGCGGCACGATGGAAAAAGCCTATATGGATTGCGCTGCGGACTGTGGAATCATCGTGCCGGAAACCAAACTGATGCCGTCTGATGTGTGCGCGGGCTACTTTGCTGTAAAGCGGTTTGACCGAAGAAAGACGGATGGGCATATCGAGCGGCGGCACATGCTGACTGCGGCGGCGATTCTCGAAGTGGATTGGCGCACCGCCGCAATGGACTATCATACGCTGATGAAACTGACGAAGATTCTTTCTCTGGATAATCGGGAAGATTTGGAGCAGATGTACAGACGGATGTGTTTCAATGTCTTTGCGCATAATCGCGATGACCATGCGAAGAATTTCAGCTGGATCTATGACGAACAGATGGATTGCTGGCATCCGTCGCCGGCGTATGATTTGACGTGGAGCACGACCTACTTCGGAGAGCATAGCACGACGGTGGATGGAAACGGCAGGAATCCGGGGATGAAAGAACTGCTGGCAGTTGGAAAAGCGGCGGGAATGAACGCGAAGAACTGCAAAGTGATTGCCGAGGAGATTTGGGAAAAGACGCGGACGCTTGAAGCGACATATCAGGGCTGGAAATCGTAGAATTTGCGTTTCAGTGAAAATAGATGACAGAAACGTGAATTGCTTTGAAACGATAACAGTATAGACGAGAGAGCGCGGCTTGAAAAGGCTGCGCTTTTTGCATACTTAAAAGGAGAATGAGAAAATGAAAACAACAATTACTGCCCTCTGCAACCAGAAAGGCGGCGTAGGTAAAACCACATCCTGCCTGAATCTTGGGGTAGGGCTTGCGCAGAAAGGAATGAAAGTGCTGCTCGTCGATTGCGACCCACAGGGAAGTTTGACGATCAGCACAGGTTGTGCGCAGCCTGACAGCCTGCAAGACACGCTCTCTACTGCGATGCTTGCGAAGATGATGGATACGCCGTATGATGTGAGCCGGGCAATCCTGCGTCACGGTGAAGGTGTGGATATTCTGCCTGCCAATATTGAATTGTCCGGCGTAGAGGTGACGATGGTCAATGCGATGAGTCGGGAGAAAATTCTCAAACAGACGCTTGAACCGCTCAAAGAAAAGTATGACCATATCCTGCTGGATTGCATGCCGTCACTGAGTATGCTCACGGTCAATGCGCTGGCAGCGGCAAACAGCGTTGTGATTCCTGTTCAGGCTCAATATCTTTCTGCGAAAGGCTTGGAGCAGCTGCTTGGCACGATTGCGAAGGTGCGCAGGCAGATTAACCCCAAGCTGACGATTGAGGGTATATTGCTGACGATGGTGGATAATCGAACGAATTATGCGAAGGAAATCAGTGGCATCATTCGCGAGACATACGGGCACAGACTGAGAATCTTTAATACGGAAATACCGCGGTCTGTCAGGGCAGAAGAAATGAGCGCCGAAGGAAAGAGTATTTTTGCCCACGATCCCAAAGGCAAAGTTGCGGCAGCCTATCGAGAGTTGACAAAGGAGGTGTGTGCCATTGAAAGAAAGAAGCAACATCAACTTGAAGCCGCTCGATGACCTTTTTTCGACGGAAGAAAGCAGAGCAGATGCCCAGAGGGAAAAGGTGCAGGAAATCCCGTTGGGTGAGCTGCATCCGTTCAGAAATCATCCCTTCAAGGTTAAGGACGATGCGGCGATGCAAGACACAGTGGAAAGCGTGCGCGAGTATGGCGTGCTTGTCCCCGCGATTGCGCGTCCTGACCCTGACGGCGGCTATGAGCTGATCGCAGGACACAGGCGGCATTATGCGTCTGAGCTGGCAGGTAAGGAAACCATGCCGGTCATCGTTCGTGACCTCGACGACGATGCCGCCACGATCATCATGGTGGATAGCAATTTACAGCGTGAGGAGCTGCTGCCGAGTGAACGGGCTTTTGCCTATAAAATGAAGCTCGAAGCACTCAAACATCAAGGGAAAAAGACTTTAGACCAACTTGGACCAAAGTGGAGTACACAGGAAATAGGAAAAGCTGGAAATGACAGCATGTCGCAAGTCAAGCGTTTCATTCGATTGACCGAGCTGATTCCCACCCTGCTGGACATGGTGGATGAACGCAAAATTGCATTTAACCCTGCGGTCGAGCTGTCCTATTTGAAGAAAGAAGAACAAACCCTTCTGCTTGAGGCGATGGACAGCGAACAGGCAACGCCGTCGCTTTCTCAAGCACAGCGGTTAAAGAAATTCAGCCAGCAGAAGATGCTTTCCCTTGATGTGATGCGGGCAATTATGAGCGAAGAAAAGAAAACCGACCTTGATCGGGTGACACTGAAAAACGAAACGCTGCGCAAGTATTTTCCGAAATCCTACACGCCAAAGCAAATGGAAGATACCATTATCAAGTTGCTGGAAGGCTGGTATAAAAAGCGGCAGCTTTCGCAGGAACGGTGATGAATCATAAGTGCTTGCGAAATCATAAGCGACGTGATAAAATAAACTTGAAATAGAGCATGGACGGATGAAATGATGGCTCAAAGGAGAGAAAAAACATGTCCATTCAGGATACGGCAACCAAACAGTATGTTTCGGAAGTGGAAGTGTTTGCAGATGCCTTTAACTATCTGATTTATGATGGCGAACAGGTGATTAAGCCGGAACAGCTGACCGATATGGATACAACGCAGTATGTGATTCCATATCATGAGGATGAGAAAGGCAAGCCGGAAGCGGCGCAGAAATACCGCGATACGCTTAAAACGCTGGCGGTTAAAACGGATGATCGGTACACCTATCTCGTGCTGGGAATAGAGAATCAGAGCCATGTGCATTATGCCATGCCGGTTCGCAACATGCTATACGATGCCATGCAGCTCGAAAAGCAGGTGCGTGATCTGGCAAGCCAGCATCGTAAGGAAGGAAAAAATGGTACATCGGAAGAATATCTTTCTGGTATGAAGAAAGAAGATCGGCTGTCCCCTGTGATTACGCTGGTCATTAACTTTGGCGGAAAGAAATGGGATGCGCCGCTCAGCCTGCGCGAGATGTATGGCGAGCAACCCGAAAAAGTCCTTCCGTTTATTCAGGACTATCGGGTTTTCATGATTGACCCGATGGAGATGAGCGACAATGACCTTCAGAAGCTGAACAGCAGTCTGCGTGAAGTGCTGGCGTATATTAAATACCAGCGGGATAAGGCACGGATGGAAAAATTGCTGAATGAGGATTCAAAGTTCAGCTGTCTGGAAACAAACGCGGCTCTGGTTATCAATGCTATGACGAACGCGGGAATTGCGATTGACCCGAACAAGGAGGTTGTAAATATGTGTGAAGCGATTCGACAAATGGTTGATGAAGGAATTTCTATGGGACAAAAACAAGGAAGTCTGAATGAAAAAATGACTATTGCTCGTCGTTTGCTCGAACTGAAAATGCCTGAAGAACAGGTGATTAGTGTAACTAAGCTGACAAAGCAGGAAGTCGAAGAATTGAGCAAAACAATCAAACAGTAAAGGATATGCTCAAGTGCATTGAAGGTGAAAATACGAGTATGTGTGAAGCAATTCGACAAATGGTTGATGAAGGAATCATGCTGGGCGAGAAGCGCGGCGAAGAACGTGGCGAGAAGCGCGGCGAAATGCAGAAGACACTCGCTATTGCTCGTCGTATGCTTGAAAAAAACTACCCCATGGAGCAGGTTGTTGATCTAACGATGCTGACAAAGCAAGAAGTTGAAGAATTGAGCAGAACGATCAAGTCGTGAAATGTAATGATAATTAAGTGAATATGAAAAACTGCTCGCCGAAAAAAGCGGGCAGTTTTACGTTTCTACGAAGGTAAATAAACCTTAGATCATCCAAATTGGAATAATATAGTTTTCTTTATCGATGGCACCAAGAGCGGGCTTCATGCAAAGGATAGCCCCTTTTCCGCGAGGAGTGGAAGCCTTATCGAGCAGAGAAAACACTTTTGTCAGTTCGCTGCCGGGATTGGCAGTTTTTTTGATTTCAAGAGGATTTAGGATACCGTCATGCTCCAGTACGATATCAATTTCCTTGGCATCTTTATCCCGGTAATAGTACATGAAAGGCTCTTTTCCACTATTCAAATAGGTTTTTGCAATTTCAGAAACAACGTAATTTTCCAGAATTGCGCCGTTCATAGCACCAGCTTCGAGCGTTTCGGCATTACTCCATTTTGTTAGATAGCAAACCAACCCGGTGTCGTAAAAATAGAGTTTAGGCGTTTTTACAAGACGCTTGAGCAGATTGTTCGAGTAAGGATGAAGATAAAAGATCAAGCCGAGCGTTTCCAAAATGCCGAGCCAGTTTTTGGCTTGCTGTTGGTTGATGTCGGCATCTTGCGCGATATCGGCGACATTTAACATCTGACTGCAACGAGCCGCAACAGAGGTGATAAAGCGAAGAAATTTCAAAGAATCGATGGAATCAGAAAGATCTTTAACACCGCGTTCAATGTATGTGCTGATGTAACTGCTGTAAAAAATCTGGCTGTTACTGACAGAACCACTGAGCAACGCAGGCATGGAACCTTTGAAGATACGCTCAAATAGGGCATGCGCATCGGCGGCTTGCCGGTGCTTTGCACGCTCAGTCAGACTTTCAAGATCAACAGTGAAGGGAGTGACGGATTCGCCGCAGCTTTCCGCTTGCGTTAAGCTGGTCATAGACAAGACTGCAACACGTCCTGCAAGGGATTCCTGAATGCCATGCATGAGTTTGAAAGCCTGTGAACCAGTCAGCCAGAAAGAACCCGGCGTGTGGTGCTGATCGACATAGATTTTAATGTATGTGAATAATTCGGGTGCATATTGAACTTCATCAATCAAGACTGGCGGTTTGTGGAGCTGTAAAAAAAGTTCGGGACCGCTTTTTGCTAAGGCTCTTTCACTCAAGTCGTCAAGGGTTACATAGCTGCGCTCGGAACCTTCCATCAGCTTCATCAGCATGGTGGTTTTACCGACTTGGCGGGGTCCTGTGAGAAGCATGACAGGATATTCCAGTGTCACTTCTTGAACGATTTTCTCTAAGTTCCGCTTGATATAAGGCATGCAAAGCACCTCCGTCGGCTAATATCAAATATAAATATATTTTAGCCGAGATAAAGACAGAAATCAAGAGAAAATCATGGGGAAAATTTTGAAATCATGGAAAATACAAAATGTGAAGGGAGGTGAAACGCAATGACCGTAGTCTTTCGAGTTGTCAAAACCAAAAACTACACGATGATGTCCAATCAGCATTTGAAGGATAAACGCCTGACGCTTAAAGCAAAAGGGCTGATGTCGGTAATGCTGTCCCTGCCGGAGAACTGGGATTATACGCTGCGGGGGCTGTCGGCAATCAGCAAAGAGGGCGTGGATGCTGTCAGCGAAGCCGTCAAGGAATTGGAGCGTTCGGGCTATGTGATCCGAAATCGAAAACGGGACGAGCGCGGACGGCTGAGCGGGACAGAGTACCTGATCTACGAGGACTGTCACATGAACAGCCAGCCTGCGCAGGACGCACCTAAGCCGGAAAAACCAAAACGGGAAAATCCAAGACTGGAGAATCCGGTTCAGGAAAAGCCTGTGCAGGAGAATCCAAAGCAGGAAAAACCTGAACAGGAAAATCCCGCACAATTAAATACGAATAGATCAAACACGAATTCAGAAAAAACGTATCCACCAAATACTCAGGGAGAAAATCCTTATCCATCAATCCATCTCAAGGAAAGGCAGGGAGATGTTGCGGCGATTCGGGACAGCGTGAGGTCGCAGATCGGGTATGACTGCCTTGTCACGCCGTATAACCGGGATCGGATGGATGAGATCGTCGAGCTGATGGTGGAAATCCTCTGCACCGGCAGGGAAACAATCACGATTTCCGGGGCGGAGTACCCCGCCGAGCTGGTCAGGGAGCGGATGCGCAAGATCAACAGTATGCACATCGAGTACATCTTCGGCTGTCTTGAGCAGAACGCGAGCCGCGTCCGCAACATCAAGAAATATCTGCTGACCACGCTGTTCAACGCACCCGCGACGATGGGCAATTACTACGACGCTCAGGTGCGATACGACCGGCGAAAGCGGGAGGAAGATTATGAAAACTGGCTCGATGAGCTTTAGAAGAGAGTGGTGTCCATGAAAAACTATTTTCAATTCGCCTGTGAACTCGAACCCATTGACCGATTTCCCGGCTGCATGAGCAAAGACGACCTGCTTGAGAACCTGCTGCGGCAGGATACGCAAGCAGGTTTTCTTTTGCCCGAAAAGCGGACGGAAACCGCGCTTCGGGTGATGCAGATGGAGCAGGAAGCCGAGCAGCGGACGTGCGAGATCAGCGGAGGCTGGTTTCCCAGACGGGTGCTGTTCTTCGCCGTGCCGCCGGTGGACGGAAAAGCCTGCCAGATCTGCGCGTTGACGCAGATTGAATCCGGCAGGTGTTACTTGTTTACGCCGGACTGTACCCCGATTCTGGTCTACGCCATACAGGGCAGGAAGCTGTACTGCCTGTGAGAAGGGAGGAACATCATGAAGCAAAAACATGCGGATTCGCCCTCGGCTTTTCTTGCGGCGGCAATGGCTGTGACGGGCGCGGCAATGCTGCTCTGCCCGCTCATCGGGCAGAACACGGAAATGAATCGGAGTGCGGCAGAATATGACGATCTGCGCGTTCAGCTCAAAAGCGAGGAACCGGCGCAGGCAACGGACGCGCAGGAAAACAGAAGCACTCTGCGCCAGATGTTCGATGCGGCGGGTTTTCCAAGCACAACGCAAGTGCCGCTGGAATTGCCTGAGCAAGCGCCTGAAATCGACGTTGGGACAGGCGCAGACCTTGCGGCGTGTTTGGCACAGAACGACGATTTCATCGCGTGGATCAGGATTCCCGGCACGAACGTGGATTATCCCGTCGTCTGGACAGACGACGCCGAGTATTACCTGCATCACACGTTCACAGGGAAGCAGGGCGCGGCGGGAACGCTGTTTTCGCTGATGAAAACGGATTACAGCATTCCCAGCCGTAATATCGCCATTTATGGGCATCATCTCAAATCCACCGGCGAGAAGATGTTCACGTCGCTCATGCGGTACAAGGACGCGGATTTCTATGCCGGACACGAAACCGTGCTGCTCGATACGCTGTATGAAAGCGGAGCATACCGCATTTTCGCCGTGCTGAATTTTCACAGCAGCGAGTGGGACGCTTCACAGGCGGATTTTGAAAGCGACGCTGCATTTCTGGAATTTATCCGATACGCCCGGCGGAACGCACTGTACGACACGGGCGTGACGGTCGGCGCGGAGGATTCCATTCTCACGCTGATAACATGTGACCGAAGCTATGGCGGCAAAGCGGGACGGCTTGCAGTCGTGGCTGTACTTGAAAAAAGCAGGAGGAACTTATGAAACACAAAATCAAACGTCTTTTGTCTTTGCTGCTGTCGCTGACGATGCTGACGGCGGCTCTGCCTACGTCGATATGGGCGGAAGAAACGGGGTTTTCTCAAGCAACAGGCGCGGAAGCAGAGCTTCCGAACGAGCCGGGCCGCCGCGTCGATGACGCCCGCCGACTGAATTACCGGAAGCAACAGACGAGCCGGAGCTTCCAAGCGAGCCGACGGAACTGCCGCCGGAAACCGAAATACCGGAGGGCACGGTAGAGCCGACCCCGCAGGTTACCGAAGAACCCCTGCCAACGCCCGAACCTGAAGCGGCGTATCAGGCGGGCGTGTTCGTTCTCGTCACGGAAAACACGCGCGTGTTTTCGGATGTGGATGAAACGGCGGATGAGGCAGACGGCGAGTTGTACGACGGCAGTTTTGTCCGCACCGCAAACGTCCGGGTGGAAGAAGTCCGGAAGGACGGCATGGGGCGAACATGGCTGCTGGTGCGCTATCTGTACGGCGAGGAAGAACCTGATGGAGAGATGGCGTGGACGGACACGGCGACGGTCTGGGTGCTGGCAGAGGAAACCCAGCCGTCCGATGCGGCAGATTATGACGTGACGGCTTATGCCTTCCCGTTTACGCCGGTGGAGCTGTACGCGGCGAATAACCCGCCGAGATTGCAGACGCTCAGCGGCAACACAGGCGAGTTTTACGCGGGGCAGACGGTATACGCCTATTCCGTGCATGACGACGTGCAGATTGCGTCGCTCAAAAACTATGGCGCGATTTACGCGACAAGGCATTACATCAATGAGCATGTGGTCTATTGCCTTGAACATACGATGAACAGCCCCGGCATCAAAGACAACCCGGAAGGACCGTATAAGGTCGTCGATCTGGCGCAGTACGGGCAGACAGCAGGCTACTCCGGCATCATATACAGCGAAAAGACGATGCACGCCATCGGCTGGGTACTGCGGCACACGTTTCCCTTCATGGGGATTGACCGGTATGAGGATGAATGCCTTGAATGGTCGAGAGCGGCGGGGCAGTTCGCCATCCGCGAGGTCATCAAACAGCTGGAAGGTTCACAGTATGTCCGCGATTATTGGCGTATGGATGATTTTTACCGCGCAACAGGTCAAGCGCCCAAGGAATATCTCGAATATGCACGTTGGCTGGCGGCAAACGCCCTGACCTATGCGCAAATGACCGGAGAAATCACGGTGTCGAATGTGTCCGTATCCGTCGCCAACGGCGTATGCACCGGCACGGCGACGCTGACCACGGACGCGCCGCGCATCCGCATCCGCCGCTCGGTCGGAACGATTACCGGCTATACGGGCGGCGAGGACGGCACATACGTCTATCTGAACAGCGGCGACACCATTACCGTTTCCCAAGCAGGAAGCGGTTTTTCTTTTACCGCGGAATCCGTTTCGACGGAGGAGCTGGAAGCCAATTTTCTGGTCGCCGTGCCAGATGCGAATGTACAGAAGGTCGTCATTCCGCAGCGGGGATCGCCGTATCCGCTCAAGTCCACGGAAATCCGCTTTGATATGCCGAACGGCGCACTGGTCGTGACTAAGACGGATGCGGCAAGCGGCGCGGTGCTGGCGGGCGCGACGTTCGAGCTGACGAACGCTTCCGGCACAGTTGTGGCGACGCAGACCACAGACGCGGACGGTGCGGCGCACTTTGATAACCTTCCGGCAGGAAATTATACCGTGCGCGAAATCAACGCGCCGACGGGATATCTCGTCGCTGTGCCGGATAGTCAGAGCGTGACCGTCACGGCAGGCGAAACGACGGGCGCGGCGTTCGCGGATGAACGGATTCGGGGCAGAATCCGTATCGCCAAGACGGACAGCCTGACAAAAGCGCCGCTGGCAGGCGCGGAGTTCACCATCACACGCACAGACGGAACGGGAACACCCATCGTGCTGACCACCGACGCAAACGGATATGCCGAAACGGATTGGCTGGATTATGGGCGGTATCGCGTGACGGAGAGCAAAGTTCCCGCGCACTATGAAACCAGCGGCTTTTCAACCGAAATCGACTGCACGGAAAACGGAAAGACCTATCTCATCGAGGTCGAAAACGAGCCGACGAAGGGCTTCATCCAGATCGTCAAGACCGACGCACTGGACGGCAGACCGATTGAGGGCGTGCAGTTCGATATCATGGACGCGGGCGGCAACGGCGTCGGCACAATGACCACGGATGCGAACGGCGCGGCAACGTCGCCTGCATTGTTCAAGGGACAGTATACCGTGCGCGAGCATGAAAACCCGACGGGCTATGTGGCGGAACTGGCGCAGCAGGACGCGGCGGTGAATCCGGACGAAACGACATATCTGGGCGCGAGCAATCAGCCGATTCAGGGCAGAATCAGGATTGTCAAGCGGGATCAGCTCACAAAAGAGCTGCTGGCGGGCGCGGAGTTTACCGTCACGCGGCTCAGCGGTCTGCCATCCCATCAAGGAGCGGGCGACGGCGAGGTGGTCGCGGTCATTACGACGGATGCGGACGGCGTTGCCGAAACTGGCTGGCTGACGTGGGGAACCTACCGCGTGACGGAAAGCAAAGTGCCGGAGCATTTTGTGGACGCGGGCTTTTCGGCGGATATCGTCATTGACGAGGAAAACTTCAAAACCTGTGAGCTGGAAGTCGAGAATGAGCCGACCCAAGGCTTTATCCGCCTGACCAAAACCGACCGGGCAAACGGCAACCCGATTGCGGGCGTGAAGTTTGATATCTATGAAAACGACGAATACGGAAATGCGCTTGTCGGCAGCATGACGACCGGCGCGGACGGCGTGGCAATCTCCGAGCCGCTGCGCAAGGGACGCTACATCGTGCGCGAGCATGGCGCGACAAAGGGCTACGTCTTTGAAGAAATCGCGCTGGATGCGACGGTCAAGCCCGATGAAACGACCGACCTTGCGGCGACGAATCAGCCCGTCCGGGTCAAAATCAAGATTTATAAGCGCGATAGGGAGGACGACGAAGATTTCAAGAATCCTGTCGATCTGATGTTTGAAGCACTGGAAGAACGCGAACCGGAACACTTTGCTGTGCGGCAGTATAAGAAATATAAGCTGGCGGCGGGAGTTGTATGCTCTAAGTACCCTCTTAATCACGAGATTTTCTCATGATTAGTGAAGGCACTTAGAGCATTTTTCGTAAAGGAGGACAACGATATGCTGAAAACGAAAATCACACCCCTCTATGAGCGGCTTTCTCGTGACGACGAGCTGCAAGGCGAAAGCAACTCCATATCCAACCAAAAGCAGATGTTGGAGGACTACGCGCGCCAGAATGGTTTTCCCAACCCTACGCACTTCACCGACGATGGAATTTCCGGCACCTGCTTTGACCGTCCCGGTTTTAACGCTATGATGAAAGAGGTTGAAGCCGATCATGTAGAAGCGATTATCATCAAGGATATGAGCCGATTGGGACGCGACTATCTCAAGGTTGGGCAGATTATGGAGATTCTGCGTGTGAAAGGCGTTCGCTTAATCGCTATTAACGATGGTGTGGACAGCATCAGAGGCGATGATGATTTCACCCCTTTCCGCAACATTATGAATGAGTATTATGCGCGGGACACCAGCAAGAAAATCAAATCCGTATTCAAGGCTAAAGGCATGAGCGGTAAGCATTTGACCGGCACTGTCCTTTACGGTTACATTTGGGATGAAAGCCGAACGCATTGGCTGGTTGATGAGGAAGCCGCAGAAGTCGTGCGACGAATCTTTGCGCTCACGATGGCGGGTTACGGTCCTTATCAGATTTCACAGATTTTGCAGCAGCAGAAAGTGGAAATCCCCTCCGTTCACCTTGCCCGTCATGGCGAGGGCGTGAACAGAGGGAAAAGCGTTAAGGATATTTACGGCTGGGGTTCTTCCACAATCGTCAATATCTTGAAGAAGCGCGAATACTTGGGGCATACCATCAACTTCAAAACCCGCAAGCATTTCAAGGACAAGAAAAGCCACTATGTTCCAGAGAGCGAGTGGATGATCTTTGAAAACACCCACGAAGCCATTATCGACCAAGAGACTTTTGACAATGTGCAGCGCATCCGGGCGAATGTAAAACGCTACCCGGACGGCTGGGGCGAGGCGCACCCGCTGACCGGGCTGATGTACTGCGCCGACTGCGGCGGCAAGATGTATGTCCACCGTACCTGTAACGGCAAGCGTATTCCGCAGTATACTTGTAGCCAGTACGGAAAATATCCTATTGGGACGCTTTGTGCCACGCAGCATCGAATCCGCGCCGAAGCGGTGCTTACTCTGATTGCCGATACCCTCCGGGCGATTGCAGACTATTCCAAGAACAACCGTGCCGAGTTTGTCCAGACAGTACAGGATGCGCAGACTGCACAGGAGGCAAGCGATATATCCAAGAAGAAAAAGAGGCTGACCGTGGCGCAGAAACGCGCCGGAGAGCTGGAAAAGCTGATCTGTAAAATCTATGAGGATCATGTGCTGGGCAAACTGCCGGATAACCGCTATGCCGCCCTTGACGCGCAGTACGCCAAGGAGCAAAACGAACTGGAATGTGAGATTGTACAGTTGGAAAAGGCGGTCAGCGGCTATGAGCAGAACCGTAAATCTGCCGAGAGATTTATCGCGCTGATCGACAAATATGAAAACTTTGATACGCTGACAACGACCATGCTCAATGAGTTTGTAGAGAAAATCCTTGTCCACGAACGCGCCCGAAAAG
>OLOX01002255.1_pt1 | contig 16319 bp, 14 predicted proteins | sample 1672091 | NCBI WGS metagenome assembly OLOX01 (sample SAMEA3136644, study PRJEB25190) | human gut metagenome | reverse complement strand
AGCATAACCTTCCCTGATTGCCGAATAATCATATTTTTCCATATTGATATAACCCACCACATTCATACCGCTTTCACTCTTAAAGAGTCTGCTGACATAGTTTTCGGTCATATGCACCGTTTCACTTATCATCTCCAGGGAGATGAACAACTTCTTTGGTGCGCTGGGTGCCCCTAACTACATCAAGGGCTTCTACTCCCTGAAAGGCCCGCAAGAGCAGAAACGCGGCTTTACCATGATTATGAGTATCGTCTGTGTTATCGAAGTCTGCATCATCGTCATCGGCCTGTGCGGCAAGGTTCTGTTCCCCGATCTGGCCTCCCCGGATCAGACCGTATTTATGATGATCGACAGTCTGCTGCCTCCTGTCCTGGGCGGTCTGGTACTGGGCGGTCTGGTACTGGCCGCACTGGCCGCTGCCATGATGTCTACCATGGATGGTCTGCTGCTGATGTGCACCTCCACTGTGGAAAATGATATTCTGGTCAGTACCTTCAATAAGAACCTCTGTGAAAAGCAACGCATGACCGTTGCCCGCATCACTGTACTCGTCATCGGTGGTTGTGCCGCCGGTGGTCTGCGCCTTCTTGAGTGCATTTCTCACCGCAGAGATAATACCATTGGACGAGTAGGTTGCACCGGATACCGTATCCACATTGGTGGACTGACCGGAAATGATTTTATTGACAATGCCGTTTTTCGCCTTGCTGAAATATGCCGCGTCATCGCTGCCGGAAACGTCAATGGTTTTGATTTTTCCGCCGGAAATGGTGACCTTCGCCGTCACCGTGCCCTTATAGCCCTTTCCGGTGCCGGTGTACGTGCCGTCTTTGTACGTGCCCGTATAGGTATCTTTATCCAGCTTGCTCGGAGAGGTATCGCCGCCGGTTGTGCCGCCGCTGCTCGGCGTCTCGGATACCGTACCGCCCGCCGCCTTGGTCAGCGCGTTCTTGATGGCATTCAAAATGCCGTTGGACGAATAAGTCGCGCCGGACACCGTGTCCACGCCGTTCGGGCTCTGCTTGGCAAGAACCTTGGCGATGAGCGTTTTTGCCTTGCTCAGATACGGTTCATCGTTGCCCGGTGCGGAAACGACGCTGATGCTCGCAATCTTGCCGCCGGAAATCGTCACGCTGACCGTAATATTGCCGCGGAAGCCTGCCGCCGAGCCGGTATAGGTGCCATCCTTGTACGTGCCGTCCTGAAACGCATCGGAAGAAGTGCTTCCCGCCGCATTGCGCGCCGCACCGCCGTTGGATGTCTCGGTCACTGTGCCGCCGGACGCCTTGGTCAGTGCGTTTTTCACGGCATTGATGATGCCGTTGGACGAATAGGTCGCACCGGACACCACATCGACATCCGGATTCTGTGCCTCAATGATCTTTGGAATAATTGCCTTTGCGCGCGAGAAGAAGGACGGCGTCTCTCCCGAGGCGGACACTACCTCAATGGCAGTAATCTTTTTGTTCGCAATGGTCACGCTGACGGTAACATCACCGCCGTAGCCCTGTGCCGTGCCCGTCCACGTGCCGTCCTGCCAAGAGCCGGCATCCGCCGCCGCACCGGCAGAACCGGAGCCAAGATTGGCCGCCTGTGCCTTGGATGTCAGCTCCGGAACGTCTTCCAGCACCGCGCCGCCGGAGGCAACGCCCCATGCCGCCAGTGCCACGACAGCAATGCCCGGTATCAGTCGGCGGGCAATGGCATCTACAGATTGATTGTAAAAGATACGCATGTTTTGCCTCCTTGCGTGATGAAACGATTGGTTATTACAATGGGATATTATTTTTCAATGGTATGCACCTGCTCGGCGGAAACGCTGTCCGGCGAGAAATTGCCGGCAATGCCCTCCGTGATGTATACATTTCTGTCTTTGTCCACCAGAATGGTGTCAAACTCGTCCGCGTGCTGTTTCCAGTACGCAATCGCCTTGTCCTTGCCCATGACGAACAGTGAGGTGGACAGACCGTCAGCCAGTGTACCGTCCTTGCTGACAATGGTAACCGAGGTCAGACCGCTGTTGGACGGCTTGCCGGTCGCTGGATCAACGATGTGATGATAGGTCACGCCGTCCTTTTCAAAGTTGCGCTCATACGCACCGGATGTAATCACCGCGCAGTCGTTTGCTTCCAGTACACCGAGCATATCATCGGTGTTGTTCGGGTCCTGAATGCCTACGCGCCACGCACTGCCGTCCTGTTTGGTGCCCAGCAGATGCACGTTGCCGCCCAGCGACACCATGCCGCAGGTCACGCCGTCTTTTTTGAAGATTTCCATGATGCGGCTGGACGTAAAGCCCTTGGCAATGCCGCCCAAGTCAATTTCCTGCTTGTCTCCCAGCGTCAGCGTCTTGGTGCTTTCGTCCCATGTCAGCTTATCTGCGCCGACGCGCTGTAACGTGGACTGAATTTCATCCTCTGTCGGGACGTAATACTCCTGTGTCGTAAAGCCCCACAGCTCCATGAGCGGCAGAACCGTAATGTCAAACGCGCCGCCCGTGCTCTTGTACAGATCCAGCGCCTTTGTGACCATAACCGCCGTGTCATCGGACAGCGCCGCACAGCCGCTCTTGTTGAGCTTGGAAATTTCGCTGTCCTCCTTGCCGATGGACAGCAGATTGTCCAAGCGCTGGATTTCCGCGACGGCATCGGTCACGCCCTTCTGCGCGTTGTCACCGTATGCCGTAACCGTCATATACGTGTCCATCGCAAAGATTTCTTGGCTGACCGGCTGCGCTGAGCTGGCCGTTGTGCTGTTGGTCGTCTGTGTTTCCGATGCACTGCCTGTATGTTTTGTATCGGATGCCGTGCCGCATCCCGTCAGCAGCATACTCGCCACTACGGCGGATGCCAGAATCAATCGTAATTTATATTTCATAATATTCCTTTCTCACAACAAAAACGCAATCTTACCGCAGTTCCGGCAGGCGCCGGAGCATCCAGCTGCCCAGCAGACCGACCGCAGCACCGGCAGCAATGCCGGAAACCCACAGCACCAGCAAATACCACGCGATGGCGCTGGTCTGCATGATTGCCATGGCAACCAGAATCTGACCCACATTGTGCATGACGCCGCCCGCCACGCTGACGGTCACCGGTTGAAATTTTCCTGTTTTTTTGAGCGCAATCATCACTGCTCCGGATAAAAGTCCGCCCGCCAAAGAATACCACAGGCTAACCACCGTTCCAAACAGCATTGCCGTCAGGCCGATGCGCACAAAGTTAATGACAACTGCCTGTTTCGCGCCCATGCGGTACAGTGCCACGAGAACGACCAGATTGGTCAAGCCGAGCTTCATGCCCGGCACGGCGAAAAACGCCGGAACCATCGCTTCGATGTAGCTGAGCACCAATGCCAGTGCGGCAAGCATGCCGTACAGTGCCAATCGTTTTGTCTGTTTCATCGCTTGTCCCTCACTGTGCCACAGCGTCCACGCCGTTTTTATCCTGTTCGTCCTCAATGGTGACGCTCACCTTATTCGGCAGGCAGATGATGCTCTGTCCGGCGTACTGAATCTTGCCCTGATGCACACACAGCTTGTCCGGACAGCTCGCTTGTTCCAGCCAAACCTGACCGTCCGCAATAACCAGCTCATTTGTGCCGCCATTGACACCATGAATGGTATATTTCGTGTCTTTATCCAGAGGCATTGATGTCACCTGTTTGCCCGCCACCTTCACAACGACTTCCGCGCCGCTCTTTCGCGTCAGCATCAGAAATGCGCCGAGTAGGAGCACGCCCGCCAGCAGTGCCGCCAGCAATAGAATGTCCTGTTTTTTCAGCTTCATGGTACAACTCCCAACTTCTCATACGGTTAGTAGAAACTAATAGGAACAGAAAAAGAAATTGCGCAGGAGATGTCTCCCACACAAATTGGCTATCCTCGCTCCAAATTATCTCAGTATACCGCATAGATACTCGGTTGTCAAACAAAGCCGTGGGCAGGAAAAAGCCGTTTGCCGTGTGGCAAACGCCGGATAATTCCTATATTTCGTTTTTATTGTTAGAATGAACTAATCTATAAACAGGATACCATATCCCCCGCCTTCCGTCAATGCTTCCCGCGTAAAAAATTAGTGTATGCTTTCGCTGTTTTTCAGCATATTTGCTCAACAGACACAAAGCAGTCCCTCCGGACAAATATCCGGAGGGACTGTGAAAGGAACGTATGAAAAAGATTCCGATGTAATCTTATTCGCTCAGAGCAGCCTTTGCAGCTTCCTTGATTGCCTTGGAGGAGCAGGTTGCACCGGAAACGATGTCAACGCCGTCAACCTCAGCTGCGGTCTTGCCGGACAGCGCCAGACCGCTGGCAGCCTGTTCGGAATACTTCTTGTTGTGCTTATCGCCGTCATAGGTGTTGGCGCTGTTCAGAGAAATTGCCTCAACCTTGCCATCCTTGACAACGACATCGACAATCAGATCGTACGGATCAAAGTCCTCATCTGCATCCGGATTGACCTGAACAGTCTCGGTGACGGTCTTGGATTCCGGCTGTTTATTCAGCTCATCCTGTGCCGCCTTGATGAGACCCTGCAGGTCTGCAATCAGCTCAGCAGCTTCCGGCTGGGTTGCATCCGCATTGTTCAGCATAGCCTGTGCCTCTGCAATGTGCTCATCCAGAGCAGCCTTGTTGGACGGGTTCTTCGCGGACAGCTCCTGTGCCGTAGCAATCAGGTTGGTCAGCTCGGTTTTCTGCTCGTCCGTGATGCCTGCTACAGTGGACGGCAGATTTTCTGCGGTTACCTGGAACTGGGTGGTGTAATCCGAGGTGCCCAGACCGTAAACGGTCAGTGCCCAGTAGCCGGTGCCGTCGGTGCCTTCCGGCAGCTGGCAGCGAACGGAATTGGTCAGACCCAGCTGAATGCCGTTGGACTTGTGCATCCAGTTATCCGCTGCGAATTTGGTGCCGTAGGTTGCAACCGGTGTGGTGTAGGTGCTGTCGCTGCCGTAGTATGTCCACTTGACCGTCTGCATGGCAGCGCCCAGTGCGCCGTATGTGCCGTTCAGGTCAACGCGCAGGAACTCGCCGTAGCTGCCGCTGTATTTCTTCACCTCTGTGGTAACGCCGGTGCCGTCGTTTGCCTGTGCCTGATCCAGCAGACCGGAGCCGGTGCCCGTCTGGCGTGCGCTGAAGGTATAGGCATCGCCGGACTTGGAAACCGTCTTGAGACCGTTGGTCGCTGCATCCACAGCGGCAACGCCGGTGTATGCCGTCAGGTTCTGCTCGCCGTAGCCGCCCTGTACCGACTGGCCGTTCTTGACTACCGTGTACTTCTTGCAGAAGTCCTGATAGTCTGCGGCGTCAACAGCAACCGGAACATACTTGATGCCGGTAATCTTATAGCTCTTGAGCGTTGCGGTTACCGTGCCCTGACGGGTAGAAGTCGTAATCGTGCCCTTGCTGTAGTCATGGGCAGTGCCATTTGCTTCATAGAACTTGGAGCCGTCCGCAGCCCAATGGTCAACGCCGTATGTTACCATCTGGCCGTCTGTGGTCTCTGCGGTAATCACAGCGGTCTGCTGGAAGCTGCCGCGATGCAGGCCGTGGTTGGTGGTTGCACGGGATACTGCATCAAAGCCGCCCTTGTCCAGCTCACCCTTTGCGTCCGCTTCTTCGGAGCTGGAATCGTTGCCCGCCGCGTATACGCCTTCGTTTGCCCAGTACTCGTTGTAGGACAGATTTGCATACGCGTAAATCTTATCCGGAACAGTCAGTTCAAAGTCGAGGGTCTTTGCATAGCCGGTAGCCTTGACAGAAATCTTGTAGGTGTCGCCCGCCTTCATGCCGGTAAACGGAGAAGCAGCCAGATCTACAAAGCCCTTGCTGTTGATAACTGCTACAGAACCACGGCCGGATGCACTGTAGTTCTTACCGTTGACGTTGACGGAAGAAACGTTGGACAGGAAGCTGCTCAGCTCCTCTGCGCTTGCGCCGTCAGCGCCTGCTACGCGCAGATTGCTTGCCTGATATGCAGCCGGCATTGCGCTAGTCTGGAGTTCAAAAGTAGTAGAGAAGCTTGCGTACTTGCCGGACTTATCCGAAACCGTCAGCGTGTACTTACCGGTTGCCGGTGTGCCGGTCCAAGAAATCTTACCGTCCTTGACGGAAGCGCCTTCCAGCTCCTTGCCCTTGGCATCGGTTACTTTGTACTCCGCCTCATAATCCTTCGGGAAGTCCTTCATCTCAACAGAGGTAGACCCGCTGTCAGCCAGTGCATTTTCTACTGTGAAATTGTCGGTTGTGAACTTGACCGGTACATACAGATCCGCGTCAATGGTGTATTCGCCGTCTGCGGTGTAATAAGTCACGCTCTTGATGGTGCTGCCCATCAGACCAACATAGTGCTCATAGTTGAGAACATTTCCGTGCGGCTCGGTCTTTTTGATGCCGGAGGACCAAGCGATTTCGGTTTTTCTCCAGATATTTTCTTCCTGACGCATGCCGTAGGTTGTGGTCTTGCCGTCCTTCTCAGCGGAAATCACAACGCCGTATACGTTGCCTGTGCTGAACGCATCGGTATCGACATCGAGCAGATAGTCGCCCCAAGCAGTAGAAGTGGACAGTTCCGTCTTTGCCTCCAGCTTGGTGGTCTTGCCCTGTGCCTCGCCAAAGGAAATCTTGCCGTCCTTGACGGTTGCCGTCTTGTAAGCAGCCGGTGCGGACTCCAGCTCGGTGTAGTAGTAATCCGCCTGCTTGTCATCGGTCTTGGTCAGCTGTGCCAATTCAGACGGCGTGATGGCTACCGGATAGCTAACGCCCTTGATGTTCACTTTCTTCTGGGTGCCTGCTGCCCAAGCGTCTGCATTGTAGTCGTTGTATGTGCCGCCGACCAGCTCGCCATCGCCGTTCTTGATGGACTTGCTGTTGGTTGCGGAGGTTACAGCGTCCACAGCGTCCTCGTTGTTGATTTCAGCAGCGTAGAAATCCGCATACGGGATGTTCATCTGCACGTAAATCTTTGCTTCCGGAGCGGTTGCCTTGAAGGAAACATTGTTCTTGTAGCCGGTAGCAGCTACTTCCAGATTGTACTCCTTGCCAGATTCAAAGATTGGCGTCTTTTCTTTGCCGGTTGTCGCATCGAAGTCAATGGAGCCGTCATCCTTGATAATCTTTACAGCGCCCTTGCCGGTTGCATTGTAAGTGGTGTCACCGACCGTTACGCTGGAAATATTGGACAGATAGTTTGCAAACTGCTCGTCGGTTGCGTCCTTGGTCTTTACCAGCTTGCTGTTTTCTGCGTCATATGCCGCAACGACAGCATCGGTCTGCAGCTCAAAGGTGGTGGAGTAGCTTGCATACTTGCCGGACTTATCCGAAACCGTCAGCGTGTACTTGCCGGTTGCCGCTGTGCCCTTCCAGGAAATCTTGCCGTCCTTGACAGAAAGGCCTTCGGCTGCATTGCCCTGTGCGTCGGTTACCTGATACTCCACCTCATAATCCTTCGGGAAGTCCTTCAGTTCTACAGAGGTGGAACCGCTGTCAGCCAGTGCATTCTCTACTGCGAAATTCTCGGTTGCAAATTTCACCGGAACGTACTGCTCGCAGTCCAAGCTGTAAATCTTGCCGTCTACCGTGTAGAATGCCACGCTCTTGATGGTCTTGCCCATCATGGAAACGTAGTCATCGGATACCAGCGGGTTGCCGTGTGCAGTCGTTGTAAAGCCGGTAGACCATGCCAGTTCCAGACTCTTGCCGTTCCACACGTTCTCCAGAGAACGCATCGCATAAGACGTGCCGTCTGTGGTCGTTACGGTTGCGCCGTATGCACGGCCAATCTTTTCCAAAACATTCGTCGAGAACTTCATTTGATAGTCGCCGTACTTGGAGGACGTCTTGAACGTAACGGTGGTGTCCTTCAGTGTCTCGGTGTCCACAGCAGCCGTGGTCTTGCCAAAGCTGTAGGAGCCGTCCTTGTTGACGGTCAGTTCCTTATAGTTTTCCGGAACGGAATCCAGTGCAGTGTAGTAGTAATCATCATGCTCGGTCAGAGAAGCATTCAGCTTTGCCAGATCAGACTTTGCCACACGAACCGTGCAAACAACGCCGCGAATGGCGTCAGACTTTTCGTCCTCTGCCGTCTTGTAGTACGTGCCGGCGGTCAGTCCGTCTGCCGTGTTCATGCGGGACTTTCGCATGGTTGCAGAAGTAACTGCGTCAACGCCGTCAACAGCGGTTACGCCCTCAGCCTTGTAGAAATCATCATACGGTACGTTCATGGTAACGTAAGCGAACTGCTCTGTCGCGCCTGCCTTGTCCAGCATCACGATGGCTTCTGCGCGCGTGATGTTGTTGCCGGAGCGCAGCGTGTGATCCGGATAACCGGACATGTATCCGTTCTGAACAGCTGCCAGAATGTACGGTGCAGCCCAATCGGAAACGGCGTTCGCATCCGTGTAGCCCAGCTTGCTCAGCTGTGCGCGGATGTCTGCCGCATTCGCCTTGGTGTCAACCGAGACATCGTTCAGCTTGCACATGATAACGGCAGCCTGCTCGCGCGTCACATCGCCCTGCGGCGCCCACTTGTTGTCGCCCACGCCGACCATGACATTGGCCTTGACGATCTTTGCCACCTGCTTGTAAAACCAGTCGGTCTTTGCAACGTCCTTGTAGCCGGAGACGTCCGCTTCCTCGGTGTATTCCTCGACAGCGCCAACGACGGTTGCCATCTCTGCACGGGTGATGGTGCTGTCCGGACGAATGCCGCCCTCGTCGCCCTGAATCCAGCCGTTGTCAATGAACTGCTGCAGGGTCTTTTCTGCCCAGTGGCCGTGAATGTCATCTGCATTGACTGCAAATGCAGCACCGCCTACCATCATGGTTGCTGCCGTAGCCACACTCAGGACACGCAGCGTCTTTTTCGCGTTGTTGTTCATGTTACGCCCTTTCTAAAACAAATCAGATTTTGTCAGTACGTACTAACTTTTCTTGAATTTTTGACTGTATTACCTGTATTTTTGATACAATCTTTACTTCAAAATTCGATAGTACGATTATAGAAAATTTTTGGTTAGTTGTCAACAACATATATTGAGAAATATTATTCCTTCCTCGGGACATTCCCAGATAAATATGCATATTTGCAAGACAAATTGCAGATATTTCTCCATTATTTCAAAAAATGCAGATTTTTTGTTTCATTAACTTTTTGTGACAGTTTTTTGCACATGTACAAATTATTTTGTGAATTTTTCATGTACTTTATCCAAATGATTCGCCGCTGTTTTCGCATTTTTTTCTGTGAATTGCGAGAAAATGCCTAGGATAACTTTATTTCTAAACGCAAACATAACACGCGTCCCAAAAAAATTCCGCTCTTTGCATTTTTATCCGCGTATTTCCGCCGCATATGCGTTAGCTCAGAGAAATCAACAGAAAAAAACACGTGCCGTTCGGGAGATACTTCCCAAACAGCACGCGTCTGATTCGCTTGTTCTCATTAGATTGCCGCAACCGCGCCTGCATCGGCGCAGGACTCCGGCAGCTCCGGCAATAAGATGCACGCCGCATCCGTCGCCTGTTGGCGCGTCACAAACAGCCCCGTCTGCATCAGGCAGTCTGCCACATGGTACACGCGGCCGGCATACAGCGCCGCCACCTCGTTTCCGTATGCTGTCAAGTGAAGTTTCCCATATCGCTGCTGATCCACAAGCTGTTTTTCCCGAAAAATGCTGACAATCCGCGCAACGGATGCTTTTTTCACATGCAGCGCCTTTGCAATCTCCGTCAGCCGCATTTCGTCCTCCCGCTGAGACATTTCGTACATGTACAGCAGATACCGCAGATGTGTACCAGTCAGCTCCATGTTCGTTCCTCCTTTTTGCTGTTGAAATCCTCTTAAATGATTAGTTTTCACTAATTCAAAGAAAAGCATATCACACGCAAAAAACAAAGTCAATGGAGGCTGTTCCAGTTTTTGAGCGAAAGCTAACTATTTTTTATCCAATTGCCACAGATATGCGCAAAAAAATTCCCCGTTTCCGTATCGGAAACAGGGAATGTGCATTCTGAAAAAATTACAGAGCAGCCTTAGCGGTAGCAACCAGAGCCTCGAAAGCCGGCTTGTCGTTTACAGCCAGATCTGCCAGCATCTTACGGTTGATGTCAACACCAGCCTTCTTCAGACCGTTCATGAAGGTGCTGTAGTTCATGCCGTTAGCCTGGGTAGCAGCGGAGATACGGGTGATCCACAATCTGCGGAAATCTCTCTTCTTGTGCTTACGGCCGATGTATGCGTAACGCAGGGACTTCATCACTGCTTCGTTTGCAGTGCGGAACAGCTTGGACTTTGCACCAAAGTAACCCTTAGAAAGCTTCAGAATCTTCTTTCTTCTCTTGCGCGTCATCATTGCGCCCTTAACTCTTGCCATATTTAAACATTGCCTCCAAATTCAAATCGTAAGTGTTTTTGTAATAATCCTGAGATTACTTGTACGGCAGCAGGCGCTTTACCTGTGCTACGTTGGTGGAATCAGCAAAGCCTTCCTTACGCAGATGTCTCAGACGCTTGGTGGACTTCTTGTTCAGGATGTGGCGGCGACCAACATGAGCGCGCTTGATCTTGCCGGTCTTTGTCATCTTAAAGCGCTTGGACGCGCCGCTGTGAGTCTTAATCTTAGGCATAGTGTGTTCTCCTCTCTGATGGGACTGCGCCGCTGGAGCGCAGTGTAATACATTTATGATTCAGACGAATCCGCTTTCGGAGCCTGCTGCGGCTTGCCGGACTTACCCTTGCGGCTCTTCTTGCCGGCATCCTTCTTCGGACCATCCTTCTTCGGGCCGAGAAACATAATCATCTGACGGCCTTCCAGTTTAGGGGCTTTATCCATACTGCCGATTTCCGCGCATTCATCCGCGAAACGGCGCAGCAGATCGAGACCGATCGAAGAGTGGGTTACTGCACGGCCGCGGAAACGAACCGATACCTTAACCTTGTTTCCAGCTTTCAGGAAACGCTTTGCATGATTGACCTTTACATTGAGGTCGTTGACATCAATGCCGGGGCTAAGGCGAATCTCCTTAATCTCCACGACATGCTGATTCTTTCTTGCTTCCTTCTCGCGCTTTGCCTGCTCGAAACGGAACTTGCCGTAGTCCATGACGCGGCATACCGGCGGAACAGCGTTCGGTGCGATCTTCACGAGGTCAAGATTCTTTGCGGCAGCTGCCTCCAGTGCCTTCGCAATCGGTACGATGCCGGCCTGATTGCCCTCTGCGTCGATCAGTCTTACTTCCTTGTCGCGGATCTCTTCATTGATCTGGTGTTCCATACTGCTAATTGTTAAGCACCTCCAAACGGTTAAACGAAAAATAAAAAACGGACGGAAAGACACCGTCCGATCACAGCTGCTTACACGAAACAGCTGAACATCTGAACCTCTCTGCCGAAGCGCAAGGTGAGAACGGTGTGTCCTTCTTTCTTTTGCTCGATTAGTATAGCATCTCCCTCCGGCGTTGTCAAGGAAAAATCCCCATAAATTTGAAATCGGGCGCGTTTTTCACGAAATCGACAGTTTTCGCTTGACAGCGGGCACGCTTTTGTGGTATTCTTCCATGAGCAAACCGAGGAGCCTTCCCGCTCGGGTAATTTTTCCAACGTTTTTTTAGGCAAAACAGTTGAAATTTCCGAGAGAATAGGCTATGATAATGGTGCAAGGTAAACAACCTTGAAGCAGCCGGAGGATATGTATATGAGTGAAGAAAACAAGAGCAACTATGTCATCCTGACCGACGAGGAAGGCAATGAGAAGGAATTTGAGCACATCGACACGCTGGAGGACAACGGCACCGTCTATATGGCTTTCATTCCGGCTGAACTGAATCTGGAAGAAGAGGCAGAAGTTGTCATCCTGAAGATTGTCGAGGAGGACGGCGAAGAGCTGCTCGCATCGGTGGATGACGAGGAAGAAAGCCTCCGCCTGTACAACCTGTTTATGTCCCGTCTGGAGGCGCTGTACGACGCGCCGGAGGACGACGAGGAGTAAACAATTCAATCGCTAAGGCCCCTGCGCGATTTGACAGTCACCTTTTTTTAACCCACAATTAGTTTTCGGGATTCCGGATGTTCCCATACGGAGTTGCAGGCCTCCCGCCTCGGCGGAGGTTGGAATCACAGATGTATGTGACAGGAGACCCACCTGCAGGAGATGTGCAGGTTACTAATCTGGTGACATCGGTTGCGCGGGGTTTCTTTTGCACTTTTATGTTGCAAAGCAAAACAGCAATCTTTTTTGCGCGTTGTTGCTTTTCTCGCTTTTTTACAAAATATTCATCATTTTCACTCTTTACATTTGCAACTTCTCGGTGTATAATGTGTAAAATAAACAAATAGAAAGGAGTTTTGAGTTATGGGGACCATTCGTAAGATTCGCAGTTATGATCCGCAGCCTGACAGACCCGATATTGACGACCTGATCTACGGTGATGAGCATCGTGTTTCTGAAAAGTAAGCAAATACTTGAGAAGCATCTTGAAATCCACGCAGATTGGCGTGGTTTTTTTGTACCCTCAGCAGAACAGAAAGGCTTTCCCGTTCCGCTTATCATATAGATAGATCGCAAAAACTGCCGGCATTTGTCGAGATCGCGCCGCACCCGTCATGGGTGCGGCTTTTTTTCGTTTCTTCCCATTCTCTGCACGGCATCACGCACCGTCCCGATCCATGCTGCGGTACTGAATCGCCTCCGCGATGTGTCCGGCGGAAATGTGTTCTTCTCCCGCCAGATCCGCAATCGTGCGGGCAAGGCGCAGAATGCGGTCATAGCTGCGCGCCGTCATGCCGAGCTTTTTGAACGCGGCATCCAGCAGTGCCTGTCCGGCGGCATCCGGCCGGCAAAATTCCGCCAGCTGCGCCGGCTGCATGTCCGCATTGCATCGCGTCTTGGTACCTGCATAGCGGGCATACTGCCGTTCGCGCGCCGCGATGACCCGCGCGCGAATGTCCGCTGAGCTCTCTGCGGGCTTGCGCTCGGACAAGTCCTTGAGCGGCACCGGACGCACATGAACCTGTATATCAATGCGGTCGAGCAGCGGACCGGAAATTTTTCGCCGGTAGTTTCTGACCTCCGCCGGTGTGCACCGGCATCTGCCGGACGGATGCCCGTACCAGCCGCATTTGCACGGATTCATCGCACAAATTAGCATGAATCTCGCCGGATACGTCACGCGTCCCGCCGTGCGCACAATGGAAACCGTGCCGTTTTCTATCGGCTGGCGCAAAACCTCCAAGGCGTCCACGCGAAACTCCGGCAGCTCATCGAGAAACAGCACGCCGTTGTGCGCCAGACTCAATTCTCCGGGCATCGGGATGCCCTGCCCGCCGCCCGCGATGCCCGCCGCGCTCGTCGTGTGATGCGGCGCACGCACCGGACGCATCTGCGACCGCGCCGCACGGCTGCCCTCGCCGATAATGGAATAGATGCGCACGACATCCATTTTTTCTTCCGGCGTCATGGGCGGCAAAATGGTTCCAATCCGCTTTGCCATCATGCTCTTGCCCGAGCCGGGACTGCCCGACATGAGCATATTGTGCCCGCCTGCCGCCGCAATCTCCATCGCCCGCTTGACGTTTTCCTGTCCCATGACGTCGCAGAAGTCCAGCACGGCATCCGGCGTGTCCTGCACCAGATGCTCCGGCACATACGGTTCAAGCAGCTGTTTGCCCGTCAGATGATCGAGAATCTGCTGTACATGGCGCACCGCGTAAATTGTCAAATCGTTTCCAATCAGGGACGCTTCCTCTGCATTTCCCTCCGGCAGGAACAGCTTGCTCTTTCCCGCCTGCTGTACCGCCATCGCCATTGAGAGCGCGCCCTTGACGGGGCGCAGCTCGCCGCGCAGGCCGATTTCTCCGATAAATACGCTGTCATCCGGCAGCTGCTGCTCGATGTTTCCCTGCGCCGCCAGCAGACCCAGCAAAATCGGCAGGTCATACACCGCGCCTTCCTTGCGAATGTCCGCCGGCGCCAGGTTTACCGTCTTGCGCGCAGGCAGCAGCGCCATGCCGATGCTGCGCGCCGCCGTCGTGACGCGTTCCTTGGATTCCTTGACCGCCGCGCCCGGCAGGCCGACCAGCTCAAACGACGGCAGGCCGTTGACCAGCCCGCATTCGACGGTCACGAGATATCCTTCTATGCCGTAAATGCCCGCGGAAAATACAGTTGCTATCATGCACATACGCCCCCTGTTTTCGTTTTCTACATTGTAACGCAGCCAAAATTCCTTGGCAATATCGCCGCGCAACTGTAAGCGCTTTCATTTTTTTGGCGCGAAAATTCCCTAAATTTGTTAAAAACTTCACCTGAATAGCACAATAAATGAGGTTTTTTGTCCTTCTCTCGGCTTTTTTATGCCTTTTGCTCAAATTCTTTCGGTTTTGTGTTTACATCACACGGTTTTTTTGCTAAAATAAGCATGGTTACGAATAGCACCTCTGCGCTGTTCGCACAGATGCTGTTCCCCGGTATCAGCCCACTCCTGATCGCTCCGAGGCAGCACCTGCCGCATACGGCTTGGTATCCGTGCGCGGTTACCTACATTATATAGGAGGAACGATAAACATGGCAAGAAAAATGAAATCCATGGACGGCAATACCGCTGCGGCTCACGTATCCTATGCGTTTACCGAAGTTGCTGGTATTTATCCGATTACCCCGTCCAGCCCGATGGCCGACAACGTTGACCAGTGGGCAGCTGCCGGTAGAAAGAACATCTTTGGCACCACCGTCAAGGTCGTAGAAATGGAGTCTGAGGCAGGCGCTTCCGGCACCGTACACGGCTCTCTGGCAGCAGGTGCTCTGACCACCACCTATACTGCATCTCAGGGTCTTCTGCTGATGATCCCGAACATGTATAAGATTGCAGGCGAGCTGCTGCCGTGCGTATTCCACGTATCCGCACGTACCGTTGCTTCGCACGCACTGAATATCTTTGGCGACCATTCCGACGTTATGGCATGTCGCCAGACCGGTTTCGCTATGCTGTGCGAGACCAACCCGCAGGAAGTTATGGACCTGTCCGCTGTTGCACACTGTGCAGCAATCGAGGGCCGCGTTCCGTTCATCAACTTCTTCGACGGCTTCCGCACCTCTCACGAGATCCAGAAGATCGCTGTATGGGATTACGACGATCTGGCTGATATGTGCGACATGAAGGCTGTTGAGGAGTTCCGTGCCCGCGCACTGAATCCGGAGCATCCGGTTATGCGTGGTTCCCACGAAAACGGCGACATCTTCTTCCAGCACCGCGAGGCTTCCAACGTTTACTACGAAGCAGTTCCGGAAATCGTTGAGAAGTACATGGGCAAGGTAAACGAGAAGCTGGGCACCGATTACAAGCTGTTCAACTACTACGGTGCACCGGACGCTGAGCGCGTTATCATCGCTATGGGCTCCATCTGCGACGTGGCCGAGGAAGTTATCGACTACCTGACCGCACAGGGCGAGAAGGTTGGTCTGGTAAAGGTTCGCCTGTACCGTCCGTTCCGCGCTGACAAGCTGCTGGAAGCTATTCCGGAGACCGCAAAGAAGATTGCTGTTCTCGACCGCACCAAGGAGCCGGGCTCCCAGGGCGAGCCGCTGTATCAGGACGTTGTATTTGCTCTGGCAAATGCAGGCAAGTCTGTATTCACCTGCGGCGGCCGTTACGGTCTGGGCTCCAAGGATACGCCTCCGTCTTCCGTATTCGCTGTATACGAAGAGCTGGCTAAGGACGAGCCGAAGAAGCAGTTCACCCTCGGCATCGTGGATGACGTCACCAACCTGTCTCTGGCAGAGCACGCATCCCCGAACACCGCAGCAGAAGGCACCATCGAATGTAAGTTCTGGGGTCTGGGCGGCGACGGTACCGTTGGTGCAAACAAGAACTCCATCAAGATCATCGGCGACCACACCGACAAGTTCGTACAGGCATACTTCCAGTACGACTCCAAGAAGACCGGCGGCGTAACCGTTTCGCATCTGCGTTTTGGCGACAAGCCGATCCGTTCTCCCTACTACATCAACAAGGCTGACTTCGTAGCATGCCACAACCCGTCCTACATCACCAAGCACTTCCCGATCGTGCGTGACGTTAAGCCGGGCGGCGTATTCCTCATCAACTGCCAGTGGACTCCGGAAGAGCTGAGCCACCACCTCGCAGCTTCTGAGAAGCGCTACATCGCAAAGAACAACGTTCAGCTTTACACCATCAACGCAATCGACCTCGCGATCGAGATCGGCATGGGCAAGCGCACCAACACCATCCTCCAGTCCGCGTTCTTCGCACTGGCTAAGGTAATGCCGTCCGAGCAGGCGATCCAGTTCATGAAGGACGCTGCTAC
>OLOX01002250.1_pt1 | contig 16350 bp, 10 predicted proteins | sample 1672091 | NCBI WGS metagenome assembly OLOX01 (sample SAMEA3136644, study PRJEB25190) | human gut metagenome | reverse complement strand
GAAGAAAAAGAAACAACAGAAACATTAAGTAACGATAATAAGAACTGATTCAAGTGCTGCACCTAAATACATCAGCGGTGCAAAACGAAAATTTCCTTTTGCCATATTTACCTTGCGAATCTCTCCGGCAAAATCATAAATATCTTCAAACAAATACCGGTGGATTGCCTGCAAAGTAAAAAACTTACCTGCCGGGAGGGAATCTAAAATGCCTTTTTCAAATAATAAGACTGCTTTTTTCTTGCTTAACTGCTCTTCCATACGAGCAAGTTCAGCAGAACTTGTAAGACCTAATTTATTTTCAAGCATATCATCCCTCCTCATGCAAAATTATATAACACTATTGTAACATAAAACCGTTATAAATACAATTTTAAAAGTTCCGATTACATTCTTACTTTACCGCAGAAAACTGATGTGTTTCCACAGCTTCTAATTCATTAATTCGAATCCAGTGGCTTGTATAAATCTCCACTTTGATTTTGGATGCTTTTACTTTTCGTTTCAATGAAACTTCCGTTGTTACTTTCGGATTTGTTCCTGCATCCGGTCTCACAGTAGCTCCCATCTCGGTCCATTTTCCATTCTCATAATAGGAAATACGGTATGAATACTGTGCCTTTTCAGATGTCATCGTCAAGTCCGGTATCACACCGGTCCCTGCACTCGCAGACTCGCTTTCCTGCAAAGTAAAGAGACGAACCACATTGATACTTTTTGGTTCACTAAACGTCATCGTAACTTCATGACGGTCTGTATCACTGCTTCCTCCAACACCAGTTTCCAAACCTTTCGTAATTCGATCTCCATCCACGACAGAGTTTGGAACAGTGAAAGAACCACCGCCACTTTTCTTCTGTCCGGCAAGTTTTACTGCATCTTTCATTGCCCAGTTGACATACGGCGTCAAAGTTATTTCTGAAACTTCTACGTTCGTATCTGCAAAAACAAACCGTACCTGGGCGCTTTCAATTGCTTCTTTACCCTGAACAAAAATGGTCTTTCCGTCATCGCCTGCTTTTCCGGTATATATTGTCTTCCATGTATCATCTGACTGTTTTACCTGAACCTCATAACTGCCAAGCGATGAATCCTTTGTCTGAATCATAAATCGGTCGTACTGATAAGAATCCTTAAAGTCAAATGTAAGCATAGGATTTGCATCCGTTGGTTGTGGCTTCCATGTTGTTTTTTCATCCTTATCATATACATTTTCTGCTGCATTTGAAGTTTCTTCACTCGTTGCGGTAATGGAAACCGGCAGACTTTCTTCATCTTCATACACTTTAGAAGACAGCGATTCAATTACCGCATCCGCTCCCGTCACTTCCATTGTGATGGTACCAAGCCCCGGCGTCAAATCCATTGTACCATCTAACATATACTCTTGCATGGTATCGGATAACTGAACTTCTCCAATTGTCTGGTCATTCCATTTAAGTGTTACAAAAGCTTTTCCGTCGGACTTTCCTTTCAGGTAAAATACAAACAAATCATCTTTTTCAACCTGCGCAAGATAAGAATATGTCATGTCCTTTTTTGCCTGTAAATTAGTATGTGCTGCCTTAACTCCTTCATAATCAGAAGCCGGAATACTTCCCGGAACTTTCGCATAATCACGAGTGCGGACGGTTACTCCGCTCACGCTGACATTACCGGATACGACGGTCATTGTAAACGTCTGGCTGCCGGCATCCAGTTTTGCCATATCTGCCGCCTCATACAGTGCCTGCTCTTTACCAATTGTTACGGTACCAAATGTCTGGTCTCCACATGAAATTTTTACCTTTGCCGCATTGTCCGATTTTGCATCTAAACCGGCAAAATAACTTTCCGATTCTGATACAATTCCCTTGGCACTAAAGGTTTCACCTGCCTGATATGTTGTTTTTTCCGTGGTAATTGTTCCCGGAAGTACATTTTCATCTGCAAGAACACCTGCAAGCGTTGTTTCTTTTGTCTGTTTTTTACCAACATAATAACTTTCTTTCGGCCCGGCATTAGAGCTTTTGACCGATTTTTCAGAAACAACCAATTTCTGAAGCAGGAATGCAGGGTCATCAGAATATATACGAATCGTATTCACGCCAGCATTTAGGTGGATATTATTCTCCTGCTTTCTGCCATTTACTTTCACATCATTTGCCCATGAACCACTGTATTCTCCAGCCAAAAACGTATCGGCATCTACCGTATTTTTCTCAACTAATGTTTCCCCGTTAATCGAATAACCATACGAAATGGAAACCTTATCACGCTCCAGATTATTGGAAGGTGCTGTATAAACAGTAAATTTATAATCCCCTTCGTTTGGAACACATACTGCATATTCTGCATAGGCAGCTTCTTCCATCGTCTTTGTCTTATCCGCATTTGTCGGAAGAATTTTCATTGACTGTCCGGTCTTTCCATAACCGTCAAAAACATGGAATGCTGTATTATTACCGCCTTCTTTTGCCGTTACGTAATTTCCCGGAAGAATGGATGCATATCCATTTGTGTAAATATATGTTTTGTCTGCATAGGAAGATGTATCATATACCTTTGCATTGATATTAAGTGTAATGGACTGGCTGCCGCTTTGAATCTCAACGGAGCCGGAAGCATCTTTTTTAACCTTTGAAAAATCAACTGATACTTCAAACGCATCCTGTGCTTTTACTGTGCCGGATTTCTTACTTACAACAATCCAGTCCTCCGAAGGAGTTATCGTATAAGCAAAACTGTTGCTGATGCGTCCGGATGTGTTGTTGCTCGATGAGCCGACCAACCACCTCGACATTGAGTCTATTCAATGGCTTGAAACGTTCTTGAAGCAGAAGGCTAACGTTGTGGTTCTCGTGTCGCACGACCGTGCATTCATTGACAATGTGACAAACCGCACGTTGGAGATTTCGTGTGGCAAGGTCTACGACTATCAGGTTAATTATTCGAAGTATGTCGTTCTGCATCAAGAGCGTATAGAGCAGCAGATGCGGGCGTATGAGAATCAGCAAAAGCAAATACAGCAGACTGAAAGATTCATTGAGCGCTTTCGCTACAAGGCTACTAAGTCGGTGCAGGTGCAGAGCCGCATAAAGCAGTTGGAGAAAATAGAGGAAATAGAGGTCGACGAGGTCGACAATTCGCGATTGAATCTGAAATTTCCTCCTGCTCCACGGTCGGGCGACTATCCTGTAATCTGCGAAGGTGTTGCCAAAAAATATGGCGACCACACGGTGTTTTCCAATGTCGACCTTACAATCAAACGCGGCGAGAAAGTCGCTTTTGTGGGCAAGAACGGTGAGGGAAAGTCAACGCTTGTGAAGTGCATAATGAACGAAATTCCGTATGATGGGAATCTGAAAATCGGGCATAATGTAAAAATCGGCTATTTCGCTCAAAATCAAGCGTCTTTGCTTGATGGCGAAATAACGGTGTTTGACACGATTGATCAAGTGGCGGTTGGCGACATCCGCACGAAAATAAGGGATATCCTCGGTGCGTTTATGTTTGGAGGCGAGGCGTCTGACAAGAAGGTGAAAGTGCTTTCGGGTGGAGAAAAAACTCGATTGGCAATGATTCGTCTGTTGCTTGAGCCTGTCAACCTCCTTATCCTTGACGAGCCTACCAACCATCTGGATATGAAGACAAAGGATGTGTTGAAGCAGGCAATAGCCGATTTTGACGGAACAGTGATTGTCGTGTCGCACGACCGTGACTTCCTCGACGGATTGGTTGAGAAGGTTTATGAGTTTGGCGGAGGCAAGGTGCGCGAGCATTTGGGTGGAATTTACGACTTCCTGCAGCACAAGCAGATGGAATCGTTGCGCGAGTTGGAGAAGTCGGTGCCCTCCAAAACCGACAATGACCAAATTCAGGAGCCGGCAGTTTCTTCTGGAAAGCAGTCGTATGCGGAAAAGAAGGAGTTTGAGAAACAGATAAGAAAAGCGGAGCGGCTCGTGAAGGATGCGGAAGCGAAAGTTTCGCAACTTGAGGCGGAACTGAAAGTTGTTGAGGACAAACTGGCTGCCGGTGCAACCGACAATGATCTCTTTGAACGGCATGGCGAAGTCAGCAAGAGTTTGGATGCGGCTATGTCGGAATGGGAAGATGCTACAATGGAATTGGAAAATTTGAAAAACAATTAAATAAAAGGACATTATGAAACTAAAGTACAGTTTTATGTTGTTGGCTTTGGCTGGCGTGATGAGCGCCAATGCCGGTGAGCCGAAGACTGGTGTGTCGAGAGAGAATCTGGATGAGTCTGTTTCTCCTTGCACCGATTTTTATCAATATGCATGTGGCGGATGGCAAAAATTGAATCCGCTGAAGCCTGAGTACTCGCGCTATGGCTCTTTTGACATGCTTGGCGAGAACAATAAGAAGCAGTTGCATGATTTGGTTGAGGGTCTGTGCGGCACCGCTCACACGTATGGCTCTGTAGAGCAGAAAATCGGCGATTTGTATTCTATGGGTATGGACAGCGTGCGCTTGAACAAAGAAGGCGCAAAACCAATAAAGGCTGACATCAAGCGCATTGAAAAGGCAAAACGCGAAGATATTACAGGCATTCTCGGATGGATGCACAGCTTCTCATCGGCATTCTTCGGAGTGGGCGTTATGAGCGATCTGAAAAATTCTGACATCAACATCCTTTATTGGGGTCAAGGCGGCCTTGGCTTGGGCGACCGCGACTATTATATGAATGATGATGCCCAGACATTGAAAATCCGTGAGGCATACAAGCAATTTATCGTGAAGCTTCTGATGCTGTCGGGTTATAAAAAGGCCGACGCTGAACGTATGCGCGACAACGTTATGGGAATAGAGATGGAGCTTGCAAAGGTGGCAATGACCCGTACGGAGCAGCGAGACTACATGGCGCAATACAACATCCGCACTCTCGCAGAAGTTGAAAAACTTTGCCCCAACATTGATTGGAAGCAGTATCTGACGGCTCAATATCTTCCTATTGTCGACAGTATGTGCGTAATGCAGTTGAAGTCGTTGGAGAAGGTGAACGAATTGATTGCAAACAAAAGTATGCGTGAAATCAAGGACTATCTGATTTTCCATTTGGTTAACTCTGCGTCGGATTATCTTGGCGACAATTTCCGCAAGGTGAACTTTGAGATGAGCAGCACAATTTCAGGTGCGGAGCAGGACAGACCGCGTTGGAAACGTGCATTGTCAGTTCCTGACGGAATGCTTGGCGAGGCATTGGGACAGATTTATGTGAAGAAATATTTCCCTGAGGAGTCTAAGCAAAGAATGCTTGAGCTTGTCGGAAATCTGAAAACGTCGCTTGGCGAGCACATCCAGAACTTGGCTTGGATGAGCGATGCCACCAAGTCGAAAGCAATGGAGAAATTGTCGGCATTTACAGTAAAAGTAGGTTATCCTGACACTTGGAAGGATTATTCAGGAATCATCATCGACCCGAAAAAATCATATTGGGAAAATGTGAAGTCGGCAAGCATCTTCCATGTGAAGGACTCTAATGAGAAATGTGGCAAGCCGGTCGACAAGGCAGAGTGGGGTATGACTCCGCAGACAGTAAATGCATATTACAATCCGTCGACCAATGAAATCTGCTTCCCTGCAGGTATCCTTCAAGCTCCGTTCTTCTCTCCTGACGCTCTCGACTGCGACAATTATGGTGCAATCGGCGTTGTAATCGGACATGAGATGACTCATGGATTTGACGACAACGGACGTCAGTTTGACAAAGATGGAAATATGGAAGACTGGTGGACTAAGGACGATGCAGAAATGTTTGACTCTCTTGCAAACAAATTGAAGGCTCAATTTGACAAGATTGTGGTCATCGATTCTCTCCATGCCAACGGCAAGTTGACTCTTGGCGAGAATATCGCCGACCAGGGCGGTTTGCGAGTTGCCTACACTGCATACCTTAAGACAAAAGAAGCGAAGGAAAACAAAGTTGTTGACGGTTTCACGCCAGCACAGCGTTTCTTCTTGTCGTATGCCAATGTGTGGGCAGACAATATCCGTCCAGAGGAAATCCGTCGTCGCACGACTACCGACCCTCATTCGCTTGGTCGTTGGAGAGTGAATGCAACCTTGAAGAATATCGATGCTTTCTATGAGGCATTCGGCATCAAGGAAGGCGATCCGATGTATATAGCGCCGGCAGACCGTGTGGTAATCTGGTAATCGACAAGAAAAAGACAAAAAAGCGTTGGATTCATTGAATTCAGCGCTTTTTTTGTATCTTTACGCAATGAAGACGTTGGATGTGTTTCAATTTAAGCAATTCTCTGTGCGGCATGCAAAGAGTGGAATGAAAGTCGGGACAGACTCTGTCCTGCTTGGGGCATGGGCTGATTTTGTGGCAAGAAACCGAATATTGGACGTCGGAGCAGGAACAGGAATTTTGGCTCTTATGGCGGCTCAGCGCAATGCCGACGCTATGGTGGATGCTGTGGAGATAGACACCGTCGCAGTGGAGGAGGCTTTGCAGAATGCGGAAAACAGCGCATGGGGCGGACGGATAAAAATATTCGAATGCGACTTCCTGCGCTTTGAAAGTGGCTCAAAGTATGATTATATAGTGTCCAATCCACCATTCTTCGATTCGGGTGAAAGAGCGCCCGATGCACGCAGAGCTATGGCGAGACATACTGACACGTTGCCTTTCTCTGAGTTCTTTGGCAGATGCAAATCGTTGCTGTCAGATGATGGACTTGTTGGCTTGATTGCTCCGGCAGATGTAAGGCAGACAATAGAGTTCTGGGCAGGAGAGGCAAATTTGTGGCTTCGGCGCCGCACTGCAGTGAGAACAACTCTGAAGAAACCCATAAGGCGTTACTTGTGGGAGTTCTCAAATTTGCCGGCGGCATTGGAGGAATCGGAAATCGTGCTTCAGGAAGGACCGGAGCGAAGCAGGGAATTCAAAATGCTTACGGAAGCTTTTTATATCCACTGACTTAATAAGTTGTAAAAATATATAAATGCGTCAATTCTGATTAAACTAAATGAAAGTTTGTTTGTCATTAGAATAAAAGTGAAAGACTATGAAACGGAATTATCTTTTAATTTTGGCAAGTGTCTTGACTCCGCTGTTGGTGTCAGGACAGAGCTATTATGACGATGATATTTACTACAATCCATCTAAAGTAAAGAAGACGGAGAAGCGTGAAGTCAAAAAGCAGAAAACTGAGGGAACTGCGGATTTTGAAGAACCGACATACCAGGTGTATACAAGCAATCCTCGCGATGTCGATGAATACAACCGCCGTGGCGCATACAAAGTTTCTGCCGACACAATTTCTGCCGACACAGTGGTGGAAAATCCTGATGTTTTCCAATACACAGAGCGTATGGAGCGTTTCGACAATCCTACAATCGTGGTTTCGTCTGACGACAGCAGATTGAAGGAACTCTACTATGCTGACAATGTGAATATATATGTAGGGACACCATCGGTTACATGGTCGATTGGCGGATTCTATGATCCGTGGTACAGCCCGTGCTATAGGTCGTCATGGTACTACAATTCGTGGGATTGGTCATTTGGGTGGGGATGTTATCGCCCGTATTACGGATGGTATGACCCATTCTGGGGGCCGTCGTATCCATATTACGGTTGGGGATATGGATGGAGTTATCCGCACTATTATCCATACTATCCATATTATCCGGGCGGACATCATTACTATTCTGATGGCGGACGCAGACCGTTCAGTGCATCTCACAGCCCGAGCGGACGCAGACCGGAATTGAGCAGACGCGGAAATTATAGCGGGTCCGACAGTTACAGATCAACAGGCCGCCGTCCGTCGTCTTCTTATTACACTCCGTCGACAAGACCTTCGGACACCGACCGCCCGTCGACAACCTACAGTGGATATCGAGGTGGCTCGACAACATATACGTCGCCAAGCACTAATCCGGGACGCCGTCCGTCGGTGAGCACAGAGCGTACCACTCCGTCGTATTCATCTCCGAGCCATTCCACAGACCGTACGCCTTCATACAGGCAGCCGTCGACATCTTCGCCAAGCCGTGGCAGCTCTTTCGGCGGTTTTAGAGGCGGTTCGTCAAGTGGGGGCAGAGGCTCTTTCAGCGGTGGCGGTCGTGGTGGCAGACGATAACAATGTTTGAAAACAAAATCTAAAGAAAATGGCTAAATTAAGAAATTTATTCCCTTTGTTGTGTGCCCTCTACGCTGCATCGGCAGGGGCTCAGGGTGCATTGGATTTATATACAATATCGCAGACAGACTTGAGGGGTAGTGCCCGGTTTATGTCTATGGCAGGCGCGTTTGGTGCGTTAGGTGCTGACTTGTCAACGCTCAATCAGAATCCTGGCGGCATCGGTGTCTACCGTAGTTCCGAAGTGGGAATGACAATGGGCGGTGTCAAGAAAAATGTCACGATGAATGGGTTTAAAACATCGAACTCTAATTTTAATTTTGACAACATTGCCTATGTCGGGACATTTAAGACGGGAAACGAAACAACGCCGACATTCTCTTGGGGTGTGTCGTATACCAAAGCCTTGGATTTCAAACGTCATTACAATGGCGTGATTCACGGAATGCGTAATTCAATGACAAATTATGTGGCGGAAAATTCAAAAGGTTGGACCACATCGGACCTTGGTGCCGTTAAAGGCGGATATGATCCGTATATGGACTCCAACGCTCCGTGGATAAGCATTTTGGCATACAATTCATATTTAATCAATCCGATGTCGGCAAGCAACGATTCTTATAGCGGATTGTATAAGAATGGCACCACGGGATATGCGGAGATGGAAGTTCAGGAGTCTGGACATATGAACGAGTATAACGTAAGTTTTGGCGGAAATGTGATGGACATGGTGTATTGGGGTGCTTCTGTGGGTATCTCGGATTTGGAATACAGCATGTATTCATATTATGGAGAGAGCTTGGAAAAAGCTCGTGTGCCTTATATTTATGGCGACAATACTTACCTTGCGGAAGGAAATGCCGCATGGGGCATGGAAAACTATCTGAATATGACGGGCACAGGCGTGAACTTTAAAATGGGCTTGATTGTCAAGCCTATAAATGAACTCAGACTGGGTGTGGCTTTCCATACGCCTACATTCTACAATGTCAATTCTTCTTATTATGCAAGCACGTCGTATGCATTTGATGCGAATGTTGCCGGTAGCGGAGTGTCAAACATAAAAGGTACGGCAGAAACGAATGCCGGATATGACGGCAAGACGGAATTTGACGCAAGAACGCCATGGAAGGTGATGGGAAGTGTCGCCGGAGTGATTGGCGGACGTGGCATCATCAGTCTTGACTATGAAAGGGTTATGTATGGTGGTATGCGCACGTTTTATAATGGGCGGGAGGATCGCGTCGTGGCCGACAATGTAAGGGCAACCTTTAAGGCAAGCAATGAAATCCGCATCGGTGGAGAGTTTAAGGTGACGCCAAGTTTCAGCGTGCGTGCCGGATATTCGTATAAGACATCACCGGTTGAAGAGAATCTTGCACAGGATCCTACTGCGGGAACTTCGATGTCGTATACCCTGGACAATAAAACTCAACGCTATACGGCAGGTGCTGGATACCGGTATAAAGCATTCTATGCTGATTTGGCATATGTGAGAACGAGCCGTCAAAGTGATTATTATGGATTTTTCAATGCTGAGGCTCCGTCGTCAACACTGAAGGATGCCAACAATGAGGTGGCTGTTTCTGTAGGATTCAAGTTCTAGTAGAATATAGGAGAATAAAAAATCGGTTGGAGACGCGTCTCCAACCGATTTTTTATTGCCAAACAGTTCGTGTGGCTTAGAACCATTTCAAGTAAGCGAAGCTCTGACGGTGTGCGAGCTCTGCATTCTTAGGATAGATGCGGAATCCATAGTGGAACACGCCTGGAACTGCAATTTCGTGCTTAAGTTCGTAAGAAACGATGTCGCCTTCGCGCTTAACCTCTTTGAAATCGTAGCGGTTGAGGAATTTCTGCTGACCTTCTTCAACGGAATAAACCACCATTTCAACACCAATGCTGTCTGCAAGACCGTTGGTGTCAATCTTTGCGTCAACTTTGATCTTGTCGCCGAAAGAGTTCGCTGAAGGATCGAGCGGAGTGGCTTCAAGCACCTTGATGCCGTCCCAACGGGAAACCACATTGTCTTTCCATTCAACCAATGCTTTGGCTTTTGCAAAATTGTTTTTCTTGAGATCCTTGCCGTATTTTCCTTCTTTCAGATAGAAGCGTTCGATGTAGTCGTCAATCATACGCTTCATGGTGAAGTTAGGAGCGATGTGGGCAATGGAGTTCTTGATGTATTGAATCCATTCTGGAGAATATCCCTTTGAGTTCTTTGCAAAATAAAGAGGAATAATCTCGTTCTCAAGCATAGAGTAGATGGTTGCGGCATCGAGCTTGTCCTGCTGACCTTGGTCGGTGAATGTGCGCTTGTCAGTCAACGCCCAACCGGCATCTTTGCGGTAGCCTTCATACCACCATCCATCAAGTACGGAGAAGTTGAGCACGCCGTTCATCTCCGCTTTCTCGCCAGAAGTACCAGAGGCTTCCAATGGACGAGTCGGAGTGTTCAGCCAGATGTCGACACCTGAAATCAGACGTTTTGCCAATGTCATGTTGTAGTTCTCCAAGAAAATAATCTTGCCAAGGAATTGCGGCATTCTTGAAATCTCTACGATTCGTTTGATGAGTCCTTGTCCTGCACCGTCGGCTGGGTGAGCCTTGCCGGCGAATACGAATTGCACAGGGAACTTCTCGTTGTTAACGATTTTAGCCAAACGGTCAAGGTCGGTAAACAACAGGTGCGCACGTTTGTAAGTCGCAAAGCGGCGTGCGAAACCGATAATCAATGCGTTTGGATTGATTTTGTCCATGATGGAGACGATGCGTGAAGGGTCTCCCTGGTTCTTAAGCCATGTCTCTTTGAACTCGCGCTTAACGTAGTCGATAAATTTGTTTTTCAACGCAATGCGGATGTTCCAGATATCTTCTTCTTTGGCTTTCAGGATAGGAGCCCAAGTCATTTCGTCCGACTGAGTTTCCCAATAGTGCTCGCCGAAAGTTTTCTTGTAGAAATCTTTCCATTCAGAAGCAGCCCATGTTGGCATGTGCACACCGTTTGTCACATATGAAACGTGTGACTCTTCAGGAGCGTATCCTTTCCATACACCTTGGAACATGCGTTTTGACACTTCTCCGTGCAACCAGCTTACACCGTTGGATTCCTGGCAAGTGTTGAGTGCGAATACACTCATTGAGAACCGTTCGTTTGTGTCAGGGTTCTCACGGCCCATATTCATAAGGTCTGACCACGAAATGCCAAGTTTCGCAGGATATTCACCGAGGTATTTTCCGAAGAGGCTCTCTTCGAAATAGTCGTGTCCGGCAGGCACTGGAGTGTGTACGGTGTAGAGACCTGTGGCTTTAACCAATTCAAGTGCTACATCGAAGCTCAAATGGTCGTTCTGTACGTATTCAACAAGACGCTGGAGGTTGAGCAGGGCTGCGTGTCCCTCGTTGCAGTGATACAACTCTGTGTTGATGCCCAAAGCACGGAGCATCATGACGCCGCCGATACCGAGCAGGTATTCCTGTTTGATGCGGTTTTCCCAATCGCCACCATAAAGTTTGTGTGTGATTGGACGGTCGAACTCTGAGTTCTGGTTGTTGTCTGTGTCCAACAAGTAGAGTTTCACTCTACCCACATTCACTCTCCAAATGTTGCAGTAGATGTTGCGGCCTGGGTAAGGAACGGCAAGAACCATCGGAGTTCCGTCGCTGTTGAGCACTTGCTCCACAGGAATTTGGTTGAAGTTCTGCGCTGGATATTCAGCAATCTGCTGTCCGTCCATTGAAAGAGACTGGTCGAAGTATCCATAGCGATACATGAATCCGACAGCAGTCAAGTTTACACAAGAGTCGGAAGCTTCCTTGATGTAGTCGCCGGCGAGGACACCAAGACCTCCAGAGTAGATTTTCAAAGCGCTGCAAAGACCATACTCCATACTGAAATAGGAGATTGAAGGCACATCCTTGCGGTATGGCTTCTTCATGTAGTCTTTGAATGCCTTGTGCACTTCATTGAGACGTGTGAGGAAGGCTTCGTCTTTAGCCAATTCCTGACAACGCTCCAGACTTAGTTTTTGCAATAACAAGACGGGGTTCTCATCCGTCTGCAACCATAGGTTAGGGTCAATGTCTTGAAAGAGATTTCGCGCCTCGCTGTTCCACGACCACCATACGTTGTGTGCCAATTCGTCAAGGCTCTTGAGCTTGGCTGGTAATTCTGCATGGATTGTGATGTCGCGCCATACAGGGGCATTTGTGTTGCTTACTTTCAATTTCATAGTTAAAATATTAAAATTAGAGGCACTATGCCAAATTGTGTTTATTGTTTTTTAAAGCCATTGTATAGGCTGTGTCATAATATCTTATAAAGTCAGCCCAAGCTGTACCCTTTGAGGAACTGATGGCTGCTTTTCTGATTTTCTTTGTCAAAGAGACATCGGCGGTCAGCAGATATTTGAGTTTCTCGGCAATGTCGCTGACTGCCATTTCGTAGTTCGAGTCTGACCGGTGGGTAACCTCGACGCCGCACTTGCTGAAGCCTCCTCCGAATGTGGACAGAATCCATTGCCCGAAGCCTGCAAGGTCGGTAGTGATTGTGGGTATTCCGAACGCCATGCTTTCGTGGGGAGTGTATCCCCAGGGCTCGTAGTAGGATGCAAAAATGGCGGCGTCAAAGCCAATTAGCAAATCGTAATATTGTATATTGAAAATCCCGTCAGAACCATTGAGGTAGCAGGGCACGTAGATTGTGTCTACTTTGCTGTCCGCCGAATTATGCATTCCCAGATATTCCAATTTGTTGTATATTGCATCTGAGGAATAGTCATGAAGGCGGTGTGTTATGATGCAGTCTTCCAAAGCGCCTTGAGTCTCGCCTTTTTCCAAACGGCTTTTTAAATCTTCGCGCGCGCCGTTTTCCCATGCGGGAACCAGTATGAAGGCGATTGTCTGCCGATTCATGTCGTGGCCGTTGCGGAGGGCGTTTGTCGCATCGATAAACATGTCGAGACCTTTGTTGCGGAATTCATTGCGTCCGGCAGTGGCATATAGGAATGTGTCGTCGTCATAATGCTTTCCGGTCAGGGCTTCTGCCACTTGCAGCAATTTGGCGCGGGCTTTCTTTCTCTGCGCGGTGTATTTCTGACGTTCCGGCACAATTGAGAGCTCGAATCCATTCGGTGTGACAAGCGGCTTGATTTCAAGCAGCTGCTCGCATTCCCGGGCGGTTATATCGCTTACGGTGGTGAAACAGTCGGCATTGTGAGCGGCTGTTTTTTCCAGTGAATGTTTCGACTGCATATTGAGCTCGGATGCCATCTGGTCGCCGTTGTAGCCGTTGAAGTAGTCGTAAAGGGGCTTTCCGTTGCCGCAGATGCTTCTTCCGATGCTTGTGGCATGCGTTGTGAAGACGGTCGCAATCTGTGGCGAGTTGGCTTTCAGATAGAGCAGTCCCATGCCGGTGGCCCACTCGTTGAACTGAGCGACAACACGGTCGTTTTTTTTCGCCAAGAATTTTGACAGGCTGTCAATTACTATGGCAGAGGCGATGGCAAACGCGCAGCCTTCGCCGTAGTCGCCGTAGGAGTGCAGCGAGTCGACTTTGAATTTCTCCCACATCAATGCGTAGAAATCATCCAATTTGGGGTAGACGCCGTCGAAATTGACAAGGATTGCAACCGGATTTTCCGGAACCATCCATCTTCCCACTCTGACAGATATGCCATAAGGAAGATTGGCGGACTGCCGCCAATTCTTAAGTAGTGCTTTTGATTCTTTAAAAAAAGGAGAGGGGTTTTGAGAAGTCCAAACGTCAGGACCGACAAAAATCATTTTGTCGCCTAACCGCTCATTCAAAACTTTTGCTTTTGATGATAATACTGTATATATTCCTCCAACTTTATTACAAACCTCCCAACTTGTCTCAAACAAGATGGTCGGGCTTACATTCTTATTAGACATATAAAAAACGTGACATCTATTTTGGTGCAAAGATAGCGATTTTATTTCTAAAACAGAAGAAATTAGAGTAAAACAACGATGTCGTCGACGGTGATGTGTTGTAAAAAATGGATTGGGAGGGCTATTATTTCATAAAAACGCATTACCTTTGTGTGGGAATCCCACAGACCGTCAATGATGCTGGATTTTGCCGTGTCGTTGGTGTGGTTTGAGGTGCCTTTGTAAAAATAATAAAGAAAAACTGATGAACGAAGACGTTTTGAAAAAGTTGAAAAAAGACGAGGATGGGCTGGCTACATATGAATATATAGCCAACAACATCGGTAGTTGTGACGGTGATATGCCGGAATTGGTCGATAATATAATAAAGGTTGACCGCAACGGTCAGTTTATTGTAAGCACGGCTCGTTATCTGGCTGCGATTGACAAGGAGAAATATTCTGACAGCATATCCAAATTGCTTGACGCTTCTATAGAAAAGGATCGTGACAGAAAGTATATGCCGAGTTTGTTGGCAAGCATTTGGGGTGAGGATTATGTTGAGAAAGCGGAAGAGTTGAGTGCTTCCGACAATAATTTCCGACGTATATATAAAAGAGTGTACCCTAAGGGTTTCTGATTTGAAATCAGGTGTTTTAATGGCGGTGTTGGCGATGGCTCTTTTATGGATGCCGTTGTCGGGAGGTGCTGTCGAATCTTCAAAAAAAGAAAATAAGGCAATGAAAGTGCTGTTGAAAACGTCCGAGGGCGATGTCGTGATTCTTTTATCGGAATTGACTCCCGGGCATCGTGATAATTTTGTGAAAAATGTAGAGGCCGGCGCATACGATGGTGTGCTGTTCCATAGGGTGATAAAGGATTTTATGGTTCAGACTGGAGATCCGACGTCGAAGACGGCGACACCGGATGCGGTTCTTGGCGCGAATGATTATGGCGAAGAGATTCCCGGTGAGTTTGTGCTCCCTGAATTGTTCCACAAGCGTGGCGCTGTTGCGGCTGCCCGCACGGGCGATGCTGTCAATCCGGAAAAGAAATCGTCTGGCTCGCAGTTCTACATTGTCACGGGAAAGGTGTATAATGAATCGGAGCTGGTGGCGATGGAAAAGTCGTTGCAGAACCAGCAAAAGCAATCGGTGTTTCAAGCGTTGGCAAAGGAGCATCGCACGGAAATAATGGATTTGCGCAGAGCTCGTAACGCAGCGGGGCTGCAGGAGCTTCAAGACAGTCTGATTCAAGAAACGGAGGCCTCGTTGAAAGGAAAACTGTTCAAGTTTACTCCGGAACAGAAATCGGTATATACAACTGTCGGCGGCACTCCGTTCTTGGATGGCGGGTACAGTGTCTTTGGCGAGGTTGTTTCTGGAATGGATGTGGTCGACAAGATTCAATGCGTCGAGACAGCGCGCAACGACAGACCTAAGGAAGATGTCAGAATCCTGAAAGCTTCGGTGATTGAATGATAAAGACGTCGCGCTATCGGTTGGGCAATGGGCTGCAGGTTGTGCACAGCAGAAACTGTGCGACAGGAATGGCTGCGGTCAATTTGCTGTATCGTGTCGGGGCTAAAAACGAGTCGCCAGAATATACTGGGCTTGCGCATTTGTGCGAGCATCTGATGTTTGGAGGCACTGCGGCTGTCCCAAAATTCGATTCTGTGATGGTGGAGGCCGGCGGTGACAACAATGCATGGACAAACAGCGACATCACCAACTATTATGACATCCTTCCTTTTGAAAACGTGGAAACGGCGTTTTGGGTGGAAGCCGACCGGATGCAGAATCTGTTGCTGTCTGACAAGTCGGTGGAAGTGCAGCGCAGCGTCGTGCAGGAGGAATTCAAGCAGCGCTGTCTGAATGCTCCGTATGGCGACGTCGGACACATTCTCCGCGAAATGGTCTATAAGGTGCATCCATATAAATGGCCGGTGATAGGAAAAGCATTGTCTGACATTGAAAATGTGCCGGTCGAGGCGATAAAGGCTTTCTATCGACGCTATTACAATCCGGGAAATGCCATATTGTCGGTAGTGGGCAATCTGGACTCTGAAGATGTGTTTGCGTTGGCTGAAAAATGGTTCGCGGGCATCCCGTGTGCGGAAATGCCGGAGTGTACACTCCCTTGCGAGCCGACTCAATTGTCGGCGAGGGTGAAGGAGGTTGAACGCGACGTGCCGCATAATATGATAGTGAAGGCATACCGGATGTGTGGACGCCTTGACAATGACTATCCTGTCTGCGATTTGTTGAGCGACGTGCTGTCAAACGGCAGGTCGTCGAGACTGTTCCGCAACGTCTATGCGAAAGGCAATCTGGTCGCGTCGATAGATGCGTCGATAACT